>Ga0209295_1000202_pt1 | contig 49008 bp, 40 predicted proteins | sample Porto_5metaG_FD_187428 | JGI IMG/M metagenome (GOLD analysis project Ga0209295, IMG submission 187428) | Marine algal microbial communities from Porto, Portugal - Porto_5 metaG (SPAdes) (version 2) | ecosystem: Host-associated > Algae > Red algae > Unclassified | place: Portugal: Porto... | reverse complement strand
TAACGTCATCTCAAACCTCGACAAATGCACAGGTTTTAGATGCAACCACACACGCGAATATTCACGACAAGCTTGCTCGCGCGCTTGGCATTAAGACTGCTCAAGTCAATGCGTTTGTCAAACTTTATGATGAAGGCGCGACGGTTCCTTTTATTGCGCGTTACCGCAAAGAAAAGACTCAGAATCTTGATGATGCGCAGCTGCGTGCTTTAGAGAAGTCTCTTAATTACGAGCGTGACATGGCAACACGTCGCCTCAAAATTACTGAGCTGCTAAGCACACAGGGCAATCTGACCGATGAGCTACAGACGCGTATCGATAATGCGACGTCTAAGCTTGAGCTTGAAGACATCTATCTGCCATATCGTCCGCGTCGTCGTTCACCTGCTGCCAAAGCTCGTGCCGCTGGTCTTGATACTGCTGCCCAAGCGGTCTTGACCCAAGAAATCACCCCAACGGATGCCTTGGCTGATTATCAAGTCCAGTCAAGTATTACTGATGACAGTGGTAATGAAATCGAAGTTGATTTTAGCGACATCGAAAAACAGCTCGCTGGCGTACAAGCGATTATCGTTGATGAATGGACACAAGCACTAGACCTATTGGACAATTTACGTAGTGGTTTTGCCAAAACGGCCAGTATCGTATCGAGCGTGGCTAGCGAAGAAAAGCGCGAAGTTGGCGAAAAATTCAAAGATTACTTTGAGCACAGCGAAAGTCTTGCTCGACTGCCAAATCATCGCCTATTAGCAATGTTACGCGGCCGTCAAGAAAACGTCTTGGGTCTAAAAATTGAAGGCGAAGACGCACCGTTTATTGAAAAAATCATCAGTCATTTCGATGTTGATGCCAAAGCGCCAGCAGCACGCCGTGAGTTTTTGGCAGAGGCAGCCAGTAGCTTGTGGAAAGATAAGTGGCGTCCGCATATCGAGCATCGCTTGTTAACTGAAAAGCGCCTAGCCGCAGAAGCGGATGCGATTGATGTGTTCGCTAGCAACTTACAGCACCTGCTCATGTCTGCACCTGCAGGGCCAAAAGTGATTTTGGGCGTTGATCCTGGTATCCGTCATGGTGTAAAAATGGCCATCGTTGATGCGCAAGGTCATGTAATGTTAGATAGCGAAGAGAAACCTGTTATAGCAACCGTTTATCCATTTGCTCCTGATAATAAGATGAATGAAGCCAAAAAAGTCATCGATGCGCTATTAAGCACTTATAATGTTGATTTGGTGGCTATCGGTAATGGTACGGCAAGTCGCGAAACAGATGCGATGATTAAAGAGATTCTGGCTGCGAATGATGCCTTGAATGCTAAAGCTGTGATCGTTAATGAGTCAGGCGCCTCTGTTTATTCAGCGAGTGAGCTTGCTAGTGATGAGCTTGCCAATTTAGACGTTTCTGTGCGCGGCGCAGTTTCTATTGCGCGCCGCTTGCAGGATCCATTATCAGAACTGGTGAAAGTTGATCCAAAAGCCATTGGCGTGGGTCAATATCAGCATGACGTCAACCAAAATCAGCTTGCAGATAGCCTCGATAAAGTAACCCAAGACAGTGTGAACGCGGTTGGTGTAGATGTAAATACAGCCAGTCCAGCTATCTTGGCTCACATCGCAGGTCTTAACCGCAATGTGGCGCAGCAAATTGTCACCTATCGCAAAGAACACGGTGCATTTGATAGCCGTGAAGCGCTAAAAAATGTCCCACGTCTAGGTACAAAGACATTCGAGCAAGCTGCTGGTTTCTTGCGTGTTCATAATGGTAGCAATCCATTAGATGCTACGGGTGTGCATCCAGAGAGCTATGCGTTGGTTGATAGTTTACTCGAACAAGCGGGCAAGCCGTTGTCAGAAGTCATCGGTAACGATGGCGTGTTAAATACTATCGATACGACTACATTGGCTGCTAACGATGATAATGTCAGCGTAAAAGCGATTATCGAAGAGCTTGCTAAGCCTGCACGTGACCCACGTCCTGAGTTTAAGACTGCCAATTTCCGTGATGATGTTAATAGCATCAAAGATCTGACGGAAGGTATGAACCTAGAAGGCGTGGTGACCAATGTCACAGCTTTTGGTTGTTTCGTTGATGTTGGCGTGCATCAAGATGGTTTGGTACATATCTCGCAGATGGCCAATGACTTTGTCGCAGATCCTATGAATCGTGTCAAACCAGGTGATATTGTGTCGGTACGGGTTATCTCTATCGATGAAAAACGTGGCCGTATTGGGTTTAGTATGAAGCCTGAATCTGAAAAACCTGTACGTACTGCTGCCAAGTCTACAACAGCTAGTACAGATGATGAGAAAACCAGTCGTCCACGCAACAATAATACCAACAGCAATCGTTCAGCTGCTGACAAACGTCCATCTAAGCCACGTGGTAAGCGTCAGGATAAAGACAACGCGAGCAATCGTAGTAAACCAGTAAAAAGCGATAAGTCTGAAGCCCCAAGTAAAATGGGTACATTCGGCGCTCTATTACAAGAAGCTGGCGTCACCAAATCTAAGAAATAAATACTAGGGTCTGTTAAACATTCAAATGTGGTACTGGCAGTCGCTATTTTTTAGACAATACGCAGTGAAATTTTTGACGCCTAGTCGTTCTAGGTTAGACAATTTCGCCATGTATTGGCAAAAAATAGGCCTGCCCTGAAAGGCTGATGCTACAATCACCCCAGACATTGTTATAAACCTAGCTAAGGTATCGACATTATCGTCGGTTTACGCCTAGTCTGATGCAATTTTAGCGATCAGCAGTCCTAATATTTGGATGTTTAATAGACCCTATTAAAAGTAGTTATAATTTATAGTCACGTATAACAAAAAAAGGCAGCCTAGTGGCTGCCTTTTTTGTCTATTGTTTATGTCATTTGCAAAAATAAAGTATTTTAAGATTGGATGGGTGAGAGGTCAACAATATATCACTGCCATCTTTTTATTTTTGAAAATACAATACAAAATTACTGTTTCAAGTAATACATTAACTAATATCGCCTAACTATCTAATGACAGGTTGCTGCATATCTGGTTGCTGCATATCTGGTTGTTGCATATCTGGTTGTTGCATATCTGGCTGCTGCATATCTGGTTGCTGCATATCTGGCTGCTGCATATCTGGTTGCTGCATATCTGGCTGTTGCATATCTGGCTGTTGCATATCTGGTTGTTGCATATCTGGTTGTTGCATATCTGGTTGCTGCATACCTGGCTGTTGCATACCTAGCTGTTGCATATTCGGCTGTTGCATATTCGGCTGTTGCATATTCGGCTGTTGCACACCTTCTACCTGCGTAGCCATGCCTGAATTGCTATTAGTTCTCGCAATAGAGACGGTTTGAGTTTCACTGATTTGAAATGGACTAGATTCATCAGCTGCGATCTCACCCTCTGCACTTTCCACTTCAGCTTGCATCGCACTATCAGCAGCTGCTTTTTGCATATTCGCTGTTGTCATATCTGCTGGTACTGCCATTGCAAGTGTCGGCAATACAAGTGTAGTACCTAAAATTAACGATAAAATATTCTTTTTCATAATAAAGCTCCGATACGTATTATTGGTAATAATTAGAAATTGCGTTTTGGATATCATCTATTTTTTGACTATCCGATCTAATTATAGTCGCTAGCCTCATCATCCATATTTATATCGTTAGTTTCATCGATATCGTCAGTCTCGTCGTTCATTTCATCTGCTTCATTACCCATATCCATATCGACATCAGCAGTATTTGACTCTTCAACATCTACAGCGCCAGGTTGATTAGCTAGTAACTCACCATTAGGACCTTCAGTTTCGGCCTGTACAGTGCTCTCGACAGGAGCATTGCGCATATCTGCTGGTGCTATATCGCCATTGTTTACGGGTACTGCCATCGCCATAGTTGGTAGTACAAGGGTAGCGCCGACGATTAGTGATAAAACATTCTTTTTCATTGTAAAGCTCCATGATATATAATTAGATATAGTTAAAAACGACAACTCACATTTATTCAATGATGAGGCGTTTTTATTTAAGTATGTCTGTAAATACTGTATGCAAATTATCAACGATACAGTTTATATTTCAGTAGCAAACTCATTAAAGTTCTAACAGCTTAATGTTTTCTTGTGACGTTATGAAACTGTCACATTTAAAGTTAAGCTTTTATTTATTTTTTTAGATTTATTAAGTTATTATAAACAATGAATATTGACTATTATATTAAGATTATTAATAAAGAGATCTATCTGCAATAAATATATAGCAAGGCTTTGAATATTCAAAATGTGAATATTTAAATGATTAAGACGTTTATGTTGCCTTAGTTGATTGTTATTAATGGTTTTTAAAGATTGTATACTGATGTGAGATTAGTTTCTTTTATATGTTTTCGCTTCTATCTTTAAGCTCATGTTTGAATAACTTTCAGATTTTGATATATAATATTTTTAACTTAATATGCTATATTAAACTAATGTCTATATATAATTTTTCTATAGTATTTAGAAAGTAATAGTAGCAATATTGTATTAGTGGTCAGTATCTTAACGTATTAAATAATTGGAAAACAGAAACATTGTTCACCAAAGAAATACGTTGTTTTCCTCTTAATTCCGATTTGAAACTTTGGAGTAGGTCATAAAAAACCGCATCTCGAAATCAAGATACGGTCATAAAGATATTGAGCCTTTGATATCACTCGATAGATTAACTATCAATCACTTCAAAGCTAAGACCAGAATGCGCTTCTAGGCGTGCTATGAGCTTATCTCCCATCGCAGATGCTGGTGTCCAGAACCCACCGCCAATGTCCTCTTTGCTGATATCTTGTGCCAAGCATAATGCCGCCTGCGAAATCATACGAGAGGTACTGCCGTAACCAGGATCTCTATCACCTGTTACTTTAACGGTAATAGTGTCATTTTTGGCCGTTTGTCCAAAATGACGAATATCAAAGTAGCCGTTTTCTTGCTCGTCTTTAGAAGGGCCTGAACCAGCTTTTGGCAAGACGTGCTTGGATAGTAACTCGCGACTTGGTTTTATCATCATCGCAGTGGCAAAGCCTAATAAACCTGCGCTCATAGCATAGCTAGACAGTTTTCCTTTGACGCCATCTTTCATCCACATTGCTTCATCATATTTGAAGTCGCGACCGTACTCATAGCTGAGTAATTGGTTAGTGCGATGGACGATACGCGTATTGATGGTGGCCATGACGAACGGTGCTAACCAGCGTTTATGATTACTGTCATATATTGGTTTGCTGATATTATCCTGACGTACGTTTGGTGCATCAGTATCATCGTTTAGCAAATAAGGATTGGCCACTTGTTTACGACGTGATTTGTCTTCGCCAGCTTCTTCAAATATTGATGCCATCGATGCAATAGTGCCGCCTGAGATACCACCTTTCGCTGCTTTGACACGCATATGGATGACATTGCAGGTCTCACCGAACTTTTCTTCTGCCTTGGCTTGGGTAAAGTACGCACCCAAATCTGAGGGGATAGAGTCAAAACCACAAGAGTTGACAATACGGGCACCACTTTGCTTAGCAGTGTCTTGGTACTTGTCCATCATATCTTTGATGAAAATGGCCTCACCAGTAAGATCAACATAATCTGTACCGTTTTCAGCACAAGATTTGATGAGAGGCTCACCGTATTTTAAATAAGGACCGACAGTTGAAATGATGACTTGAGTTTGTTTGGTCATCTTATCAAGGCTGGCAGTATCATTACTGTTGGCAATAATAATATCTACCTTGCTCTCAAGTTTGGCCTGCAACTTGTTAAGCTTATCTTCATCGCGACCTGCGATTGCCCATGATACGTTTGAGCCATCTTCGTTCTTATTATTTGATAAAAAATTGGTTAAATAGTGGGCAGTGATCTGACCGACGAAGCTTGTCGCACCATACAGAACAACTGCATAAGGGCGTGTGTCGCCGCTGGTTTTTTGTGTAGGGTTTTCAGTATCCGTATTGGTATCCATATATATTGTCCTTAATAGATTTGAGAATAAGTGGATAGTAAACTATAAACCAAGTCGTTTGTTTAGGTTAGGGGTTTGTGAGGTCGCTACAGTTTATAGTTTGCAGCCAACTTCACATACAACGTGAGAAATTTAAAATAGTTTTGCACACAGTTGGAAGAGTAGCGGTCAGTAAAAGAGCATTCAATAAAAGTATATTCAGTTAAAAAACACTTATTTTAAGAATTCTCAGTTAAATGACGCTGTATTCAAAAATATGTTTCTATTTTGAAAATATCATTTATTAAAGAAAAAGAGGTATGAGACATTAACAGTTACTACAAAATTTACATAACCTACCGATATTATTACTAAAATGAACGTTTTTTAGAGACGAACCTTGCTAATCTATAATCGTAAACAGTCATAACTAGCATCATAAATAGCATTAGATAAAAACAAGTTAAATAGATGCTATATAAATTTTAATATCTGTTTTTTACCATTATTGAGGAGAAGGTTATGTTTCGTTGGGCTATTATTTTTGCAGTAATCGCATTATTAGCGAGCTTCCTAGGTTTCGGTGGGGTCGCAGGATTGTCTGCTAATTTGGCATACATTTTCTTAGCAGTCGCTGTGATTTTGTTTATCGTTGCCTTCGTCAGTCGTAAGATGTAAACACAGCGTATTGTTATAAATACCTATTATAAAAAAGACCCTCAATTGAGGGTTTTTTTTTCTGCTTTAACGAAGGTAATCGTTAGAAAACTAGGATAATCGGCATCAAGATATGCGTTATAGACTTGCGATTACAACCGTTTGGGCTGAATAATATGCTCCATGCGTTTGGCTAAACGAATATCCAAACTAGATATGCCGCCTGTATCGTGGTTGGTTAAACGAACCTCCACGATATTATAGGTATTACGCCATTCTGGATGGTGCTCAAGCGCTTCAGCATGAAATGCCGCTTGATTCATAAAGCTTATGGCTTCGATAAAATCGCTGAAATGATAGGTCTTGACGATGCTATTGCCTTCACGCTGCCAGCCAGCAAGCTCTTCTAGCTGTAGATTGATTTGTTTGTCAGATAAACTACTCATATTAATAACCTTTATTGTTATGTCGAATTGGTTTATTAAAAGTGGTGCTGGGGTACATCTCCTATGCTAAATGAATATCTACACACATCTCCTGCTTCGCCCGATGTCACTTAACTGAACTTAGTTAACAAATTAATTGAATTTAATTACGTAGCCAGTTAAATCAAATCTTGATACTCAGGATGTTTGCTAATGTACGACGCGACAAATGAGCATTGCGGTACCACTTTTTTGTTTTGATCACGTGCATAATTCAATGCGTGTTTAACAAGTGCTGAACCCACACCGCGTCCACCCAATTGCTGCGGTACGATAGTATGGTCGTAGACCAACTTGTCAGCACTTTCCTGATAGCTAATATAACCTGTCTGACCGTCGATAGAGGTTTCAAAACAGTTCGCGGCTTTGTCATGAACAATTTCTAGATTTGGTTTAGAGGTTTGGTTATTCATTAATATACTCCATTTCTTATTATCGAATTTTTATTCTCAACTAAATATTTTATTAATTTGATAATGCCAGTTTAGTATGTAGGTTTGAAGATAAACAATCTAGACGCTTACCGTAATAGTTGATAGGGCAACTGTTAACGTCATCCATGTATTCTGTACTACCTTATCATGGCAGTATCTGGTTGCAAATCTGAATATGTCACCATGCATAGGAGATGGCCTTGCGAACGACTGGAGGCAAAAAGCGAGTGAGACCGCCAGTATTTTCTATCGCTAATTTGTCTTCTAACTTGTTCTCTAAATTGTCCGCTGATCTATCATCTTTAAGAGTAGTACTATCTGGGTTTTCCGTTGACTGTACATAAGCTTGCCACTCTTTTTCACTAGGTTGGCTAAAGTGATGAATACGTCCGAGTACTTGCTTGAGTTGCGTACCAAAGCGGCCAGTGTTATAGCTTAAACCATACTTACAGCATATGGCCTGTACCTGCGGTGCAATCTTTGCATAGTGGCTAGCTGGCATATCAGGAAATATATGATGCTCAATTTGATGAGACAAATTACCTGTCAAAAGGTGAAACCACTTGCTGCCTTTGATATTACTAGAGCCAAGGATTTGGCGTACATACCAGTCGCCTTTACTTTCATTGGCATCGAGATGGGTATAGATATGCGCTTGTTCAGTGAAATGCCCGCAAAAAATCACCGCCCACGTCCATAGATTACGGACAGTGTTGGCAGTCATGTTACCGCTCAGCGTACTAAAGGCGCTACGACGACCTAGCGTCAGCGCTACTACAGATGGCAGTGCGATATAGTCTTTGCCTATTTGTCGTCCAATTTTGGCAAATAACGCGCGAGACTTTTGCTGCATGATTGTGTGCAGATCAGGAGAGTCAGCGTATTCATCTGCACTGATTTGGATGTCGTGAAAAGCTACCGCCCATTCAAAGCCAAATGCTAGTACCGCTGTACTAAACATATTGTAGCGATCTTCTGGCGTCCAAGGCTGCTCGTCGGTCACTCGAATCAAGTGATAGCCTACGTCATGATCACGGCCAACAATATTGGTAAAAGTATGATGTAGGTAATTATGTGAGTGTTGCCATAGTGGAGCAGGGCAGACAATATCCCAGTCGAATTTTTGACTGTTAAGGTGCGGGTGTTGCATCCAGTCATATTGACCATGCATGACATTATGACCCAGCTCCATATTGTTCAATATTTTGCTAAAGCTAAGTAAAGATGTACCTAGTAGCCAAGTAGTGATTAGACTGCGTTTCGATGGCATACGTTTGGCCACTGCAAGTAGTCCACGGGCAATAACTTCACTATAGACCACGGTGGCATATATCCGCTGTATGTAGCGTGCATCCTCATGGCCCAGCGAGTCCATAACGCTTTTATACAGTGCATTGAGCTCTGCAGCTAAAGCATCACTCTCAGCTGTCGCCAATGGCGCACTGGTCAATGTTGGGTAGCGAGTCCGTGTTGACGTGTCTGGCTTACCGCTATCATTGATTGCTTCATCATTAAGATGTGAGTAAGGCGTTTGCGGCGTCAAAGGCAAAGGCGCGTTTTTTGCTAGTTGTGCATTGGACAGGGGCGTCAAGATAGGTACAGCAGATTGTGGCGTAGTAACGGGTGGTAATAAGCGCATAAATAAATCCTTAACCGAAACGGCATGAATAAGCAGCACTGCATCCGGTTTGATAAGTTATCTGAGTTTTAACCTACAAAGTAACGTTTGTCTGTTATTTCTCATAGGTTGTCTGGCATATACTTTCTATTGAGCCAGTCGTTCTATTAAGCCAGTCATTAAACATCGAGCACCACATCAGTCATGGCAATGTTGATACAAGTCTGAATAGACTCGTAACCATCCTCACTCACTTTCCCTGTTTGAATATTTTTGACCACGCCGCTGACTTTATTACAGCGGCACAACTGGCAAATACCTTGCCGGCAACCATGTGCTAGTCGTACATCTGCATTTTCAGCAGCAACCAGTATGGTCGTGTCACTGCTAAACTTCCGTTGCCGTGACCGCAAATAGACAGTGTGTTCTTCTATAGGTATTGTTTCATCAAATGTTTGATTGCTGCTGATATCAACATCAGCTAGAGCAGTACCAAAGTTCTCTACGATGATGTTATCGCGCAGCTGTTTATTTGTAGGTAAAGTTATCTGTGCGGCAGCTCTGTACAAGCCAGTTAATAACGCTTGTGAGCCGCAGGCAAATATTTGCGTATCTGCTAGAGGTAAGTTTAGCGACAGCAGACCCTCTGCACTTAAATATCTTGTGCCAGCCAAATAGGTAGTCGGCTCTTCAGTATGGATTAAATAATAAGCAAGGTCTGGATGAGTATCGTTCAGCTGTTGCCACTGATGTTGCAGTTTGGATAAAACAGTTCGACTGTAATGTAGTAGCGTCACCTGATGTCCACTACTCAGGGCTTGAGTGATAAGTCCGAGCATGGGCGTGATACCGCTACCACCAGCAATGAATAGCAAAGGAGTAAGTTTGTCATTCTCTGATATTTTCTGCCCTACTATCGAGGTCTGTTCCAAAGTAAATTGCCCAAGTGGCAAGCTTGTATCAACGACGCTAGCCAGTGGCATTTGCTTGGTTAGATAGTTAGATACCAACCCTTGCGGTTTAATCGCGATAGTTACCGTATGGCGTTGGTCTGCTGTATTACTACCGGTAGTATCGTCGAGCCACCAGAGGGGTTGACGATTCAAGCCCACTATTGAGTAACTACGCTGGTGATAAACCCCATCGATACAAACGCGCAAATCAAGGTATTGACCGCCTTGCCAACCATTTTTCACCTCAGAAATTTGCTGTTTAAAGGCTCTATTAGTCTCAAATCGAAGTGCGATCAAATCATCACTTAACGTATAGCGTGATATAAGACGTAACTTAGGGGTTGTCAATGACCAAAACGGATGTAAGCGCGATCCAATAAAATCGACAAACGCACGTTGAATAACTTCAGGGCGGTAGCCGTTGGTCATATTGTCAGTACCTTTATAAGTGCTTTATCAGTTGTGTTAATGAACAGAGAAGCAATGAACTTATTGAAATTCATTAAGCTAGACTAACATGCTAACGGCTATTGATTAAATTTGCGAAAGGTTTGATGCTATTTTTTGTGGTCTTTATAAAACGCTAATGAATCAAAATGTTAAGTTAGTTCATTAGGATAAGACTCCTTGAGTTACTTTTTAAAGCGAGTTTTATAGCTAAAGGCCATAGCCTGCTGTCAAAAACAGTAAAACAACTGGTAAAACAACCTGTCAGCTTGCAGGGTATGCGCCACAATGCGATAATGACCTATAATTTGTAACCCTGATTTTGAGGTACGGCACGCTTGGCATCATCGCTGAGTTGCATTTGCTGTTCTCTTCTATGCAGTCTATCGGAGTGTTAATGGCTCAATATATTTACACGATGAACAACGTGTCAAAACTTGTTCCCCCTAAGCGTGAAATCCTAAAAAATATCAACCTATCGTTTTTCCCTGGTGCCAAAATTGGTGTATTGGGTATTAACGGTTCAGGTAAATCAACCTTGCTACGTATTATGGCAGGTGTGGATACTGAGTTTAGTGGTGAAGCGCGTGCGCAGGCAGGTACCAAAGTTGGCTATCTGCCACAGGAACCACAGCTAGATGACAGCAAAGATGTTCGTGGTAATGTCGAAGACGGTATGCGCGAAGCGTTAGATGCGCTAGCACGTTTAGATGCTATCTATGCTGAATACGCAGAGCCTGATGCCGATTTTGATAAGCTTGCTGAAGAGCAAGGCAAGATGGAAGATATCATCCAGTCTTGGGATGCGCACAACTTAAATAATCAGTTAGAAAAAGCGGCCGATGCGCTACGTCTGCCACCATGGGATGCGGATGTCAGCAAATTATCAGGTGGTGAGAAACGCCGTGTGGCACTATGCCGTCTGCTATTGTCACGTCCTGATATGCTATTACTTGACGAACCGACCAACCATTTGGACGCCGAGTCTGTTGCATGGCTAGAGCAGTTCTTACAGAATTATAGCGGTACTATCGTTGCCATTACCCATGATCGCTATTTCTTGGATAACGTCGCTCAGTGGATCTTGGAGCTTGACCGTGGCCATGGCTATCCGTACGAAGGCAACTATACTGAGTGGCTAGAGCAAAAGAACACGCGTCTAGAGCAGCAGAATAAGCAAGAAGAATCATTTGCTAAAGCGCTGAAAAAAGAGCTTGAGTGGATTCGTAAAAACCAAAAAGGCCAACAGGCCAAGTCCAAATCTCGCGTACAGCGTTTTGAAGAATTAAACTCAACTGAGTTCCAAAAACGTAATGAGACCTCTGAGATTTATATTCCACCTGGTCCACGTTTGGGTAATAAAGTTATTGAGATTAATGATATCTCTAAATCATTCGGTGATCGTCTGCTATATGAAAACTTAAGCTTTAACGTACCAGCTGGTGCTATCGTTGGTATTATCGGTCCAAACGGTGCGGGTAAAACCACGCTGTTTAACATGATTACTGAGCGCGATACACCAGATACTGGTTCAGTTGATTTGGGTGAAAGTGTGAAAGTTGCCTATGTCGGTCAGGTACGTGATCATCTAGATGATAACAAAACCGTGTGGGAAGAAGTTTCTGACGGTCTTGACATCATTACCGTTGGTGACTACACCACGCCAAGCCGTGCCTATATCGGACGTTTTAACTTTAAAGGCTCAGATCAACAAAAGCACGTTGGTCAATTATCAGGTGGTGAGCGTAACCGTTTGCAGCTAGCGAAAACGCTAAAGCAAGGCGCAAACGTATTGCTTCTCGATGAACCATCAAACGATTTGGATATCGAAACTTTACGTGCACTAGAGGATGCGGTTCAAGTATTCCCAGGTACAGTAATGGTCGTATCGCATGATCGCTGGTTCCTTGACCGTATCGCGACTCATATCTTAGCATTCGAAGAAGAAGGCCCAGTCTGGTTTGACGGTAACTATACTGAGTTTGAAGCGTATCGTAAAAAGACGATGGGTGATGATGCCAGTCCTAAACGTGCTAAGTATAAGAAGATTACTAACTAATACGTCTGTTTAGTAATATGACTGTTTAATATAGTCCAATCCAAAAAAAGACCGCTAGTTATTAGCGGTCTTTTTTTGTTTAGCTTAAAATCTTAAATGGTATGGGTAGTTGTTAAGACTAACGCTTACGCCCAAATTTACGCTGTTTTTTATTGCTAATCTCAGTAATAGCGTGAGTGATTTCTTCTTCGTCCAAACTAGCGACTTGTTGCAAGATTTGCATCATGTCAGGCGTTAGCACGTACTTAGCATGACTGGCGATATCGTTGATACGATGATCGAAAGTCAGTATGCCTGTTTCATCATCTTTTTGTAGATAGTCAAGACGAGTCAACGCACTAATGAAGCTGGTGAATAAGGCGCGATCAAAGAAGTCAGGAATATCATCTGCATAGAGCACAGACAAACGCTGCCCGAGCAAGTGACACAGGTCAACAACTTCGTTTTCAGTTAAATTGCCTGAACCTTGTTGAGCAAGCAGGGCAAGCGTCATAAAGTAGCGCTCAAGACTTTGACCAACTGGAGTTGCTAGGACTTGCAGCTGCTGATAATGCTTACTATTGGACTCAGGAACGCTAAGTGTATCATCACCCAAGTCAACGATGAGTCCATGAGATAGTAGGTTGTCAACTTTTTTATTGAGTGTATCAGCCAAGCCATGTGCTGGATAATATAAGAATAGCTCACTTTGTAAGAATGGATATAGCTGCTCAGCGATACTATCGAGACGGCTGCGTTTGATACGCCCATTGCGTGCAACTAGCGCGGATAGGAAAGATAGCAGGATAAAGACATGCAAAATGTTATTACGGAAGTAGCTGAGTAATGCTGCTTGCTTACCTGCGACCTGAATGATATCGCCTAAGATGTGCGGCGTACGCTCAATAAGTTTTAGCTTAATACCATAATCGATGATTTGCTGCGGCGTCATATCAGTGATAACCGTATCTTCTGAGTAGACCAGCTGTTGAGCCAGACCTTGATACAAAGCGATTTGCTCACGGCAGCTATTTTCATCTAATGCAGCTTTTGGTGCAGATAGCAAAACTAATGACAGTAGCGATACAGGGGTTACAACCGCAGCTTTATTTATATGCTGCATGACTTTTACGCCGATGTTATCAACCATAGCGCTGGTCTTTTCATCAAGCGGCGAGTCAGTACGATCAGATGGTAAGCTATTGGCTGGCACATCGAACTTTGTCATAAATTCGCTAAGGTGTAGCGGTGTACCAAAGCTTAAATGTACATTACCAAAGATACGCTCAATTTTGCGGCCAACTTTGAGCAGACCGATTAGAGACTCCGACTCTTTTGGCTTACCTTTTAGCTCACCGACATACGTGCCGCCTTCCATAATACGTTCGTAGCCAATATAAGTTGGGATAAATACCACAGGTTTATTGGTTTGGCGTAGTTGGCTATGTACGGTCATCGCTAGCATACCCATTTTTGGCGGTAACAGGCGACCTGAACGTGAGCGACCACCTTCGATGAAGTACTCAATTGGAGTGTTACGCGTGATCAGAGTATGCATGTATTCGCGTAGGACAGCGGTATATAGTGCGTTACCACGGAAGCTGCGACGAATATAAAAAGCGACTGCACCGCGTAATAATGGGCCTAATACTGGTACATCTAGGTTGTCACCTGCTGCGACATAAGGAATACTCAGGCCGCGTTTGTAGATGACATAAGACAATAGTAGGTAGTCAACATGGCTACGATGACACGGCACATAAATGATTTCGTGGTCAGTTGCTAGCTCCCGTACTCGTTCAAAGTGATGGACTTCTACGCCATCATATAACTGTGTCCATAACCATGTTAAAAAGCGTTCGAATACTCGAATAATAGGATAGGAGTAGTCATTGACCATCTCATTAGCGTAGCCTCTGGCCTGACTGCGAGCTTCTCGAACGCTAGTCCCTTTTTCGGCTGCGTCCATCTCGATTGCATGTTTGATCGCTGGCGAGTACACCAGTTTGTCCACCAAGTTGCGTCTATCTGATAAATCAGGACCCAGCATACTGGCGCGCTGCTTGTCTAAATAAATCGACAGTTGCTGCTGCAACATACGAACCAGTTCACGATTGCTATCAGCCGATGCGACTAGTGTATAACTAGGTGTTTGCTTAGCGTCAGCTGCGGCATCACTGTTAGTCACCGTTGACTTTGTGTCGAGTGAATCTGTCGCTGTTAAATTTGCTTTGACGGTATCTATAGCGACTGAGTCAAAAATAGCAGGTCCTTCCACATCACCTTTCAGACTATTATTAATGACAGTACGCAAGTCTTGCGGTGGGTGAAACTGTACAAAAGTATCTCGACCCATCACCCCAATATTAAATAATTGCTTGGTGATGCTAGGATCTTGCCAGTTGTCAGCAGTCAGCAGCTTAAACAGCGAATCTTCTTTTTCAGGCGCACGTCCCCACAAAATCGATACGGGTACTAGACGTACCTTTAGCTCAGGATATTGCAACACAGCGGAAACCAAGCGAGAAAGCCGAGGAGACAATTGGTTGTCTTTGGCATTTGGGTGATTCAAAAATATGATGGCCGCATTTTCTTTAATATTATGAGCGGCATCATTTACCCCAACTAGTGCTGGCGGCAAGTTGTACTCTTGCGTCTGCAAATCAATCAAAATACTGTTGGAACGAGAGTAATCCTGTAGTACATAAAACCGTAGCGTCTGATCATCATTGTCGAACTCAGGTAACTCGCCTAATAGCTTAGGTTTTACGGCTATATCTAGCATCTGACCTGACAGCTTACGATACAGCTGATTGATCGGTGCATTAGAGTAGGGCTTAGTAGCGCTTGCACTGCCATCAGTTTCTACAGTAGCAGTTTCAGAAGCAATGTCGGTCGTGACTGGCGCTTTAAAAATCCGTTTTTTTAGGAACTTCGGTATCATAATCAGTATCAAAAATAGTCAAATATGTTGCGCTTATGATGCCATAAAAGCCACCAAAGCGATATATAGTGTCTGTATATACTACCAATATTAATACGGTTTGGTTACGCTGTAGTGAGTGACCGATTATACAAAATGCTCAAACATTTGAAAGTTAATATATTTAGGGTAATAATATATTTTTATCGTCCATGACTCAAAAATACCCATCATTCATAAATATAGTGTCTATTTCTCTACTTCATTTTATTAAGCTTAAAACTTATGACTCCAGCTATCAATCTTGCCAAAAAACGTAAACTTGATTACCAAGTACACGAATACACTCATGACAGTAATGCCGCCTCGTTTGGTTTGGAAGCTGCAGAAAAACTCGGCGTAGCGGAGACACAAGTGTTTAAAACTCTAGTGGTAATGACCGATACAGGTGTACTTGCTGTGGCGATATTACCAGTCGATAAGACGCTTAATTTTAAAAAAATGGCTAAGGCGCTATCTTCTAACAAATTGCTGTCCTGCAAAAAAGTACAGATGGCTGACCCCAAACAAGTAGAGCGTAGTACGGGCTATGTGCTAGGCGGTGTCAGCCCGCTCGGTCAAAAAAAGCGACTAAAAACCTTGATAGATAGTACAGCTCAAGAGCATGCTACTATCTACGTGAGTGGTGGTCGCCGCGGTCTAGAGATTGAATTGCCGCCTGCACAATTGGCATCTGCGCTTGATGCTTGCTTTAGTGATATTACGGATGAATAAAAAGTTGTTCCGAGTAACAAATAAGCTGATAATTAGTTGAATATTCAACTATAAGGGTCATTGTTAGTTGAAATAGTGCCGAACTAGGTATTATCACTATTCCATGTGATTACATAGCAGACCTTAATATTTAGCGTTATTCATAAGGTTCATTTTCATTCAAATTTAAAAGGACATATTTATGCCAAACTTAGTCATACAAGCCACTCCTAATATCAATATTCCTAATGCTGATGCTTTGCTAAAAAAGTTAAACGAAGCGCTTTGGGAAACTGGATATTTTAATAAGACAACTGATATTAAGGGTCGTTTTTTGCCGTTGTCTACCTTCCTAGTAGGGATAGATGATGATGAGCAAGCGAATGGGTTTGTTTATGCCAGTTTCAAACTCATGATAGGACGTGATCTTACAATACGCAATGAGTTGTCTGAAGTATTAATGACTGCATTAGAGGCGGAGCTAGCCACAGTACAGCCAAAAGGTATCTCTCTACAGATATGTGTTGAGGTAGCAGAGCTAAGTGAAGTGTATAAGAAAAAAGTTATAGATAACTAAGGTCAGAATGTTATCAACAGATCCTAAACACAAAAAAGCGCCTAAATAATAGGCGCTTTTTTATTGATTATCTATGCTTTGGTAGTTAGTTCTAGTCTAAGAAAGCAAAATGATCGATTTCCATTGATGTCATGCTTTCGCTTGGTGCAACCATGGACTCTGCGTGACCAGACGTACGTGGTAGTAACTTATCAAAGTAGAATTCAGCAGTCTGAATTTTTGCTTTGTAGAATTCTGGTGCTTCTGTGCCACCATTTTCTAGCTTTTCGTAAGCCACGGCTGCCATACGCGCCCAGTGATAACCCATCATCACGTAGCCTGAGTACATCAAGAAATCATCTGATGCGGCTGAGATGATTTCACGATCTTTACGTGCCATCAGCATCAAGCGTACCGTTAGCGTGTTCCACTCAGCACATAGTTTGGTCAGTGCCCAAACGAATTTACGCATATCTTTATCCAGAGCATACTCGCCACACCATTTCATGATACTAGAGGTGTAGTCACGGATAATTTTACCTTTAGACTGCAAGATAACCTTACGACCTAGTAGATCAAGCGCCTGTACGCCAGTAGTACCTTCGTACATCGTCGCGATACGCGCATCACGAGCAATTTGTTCCATACCCCATTCTTTAATGTAACCGTGACCGCCATAGACTTGCTGACCGTGTTTGGCAGCTTCGATACCTAGCTCAGTTAAGAAGCCTTTTAGGATTGGCGTGTAGAAGCCTAATTTGTCATCCCATTTTTCGAACTCTTCGTCATCGCCATTGACGATACCTTGTGCCATTTTGTCGGCATAACGTGCTGAATGATAAATCATTGAGCGACCGCCTTCAGCAAAGGCTTTTTGCGTCAGTAGCATACGGCGTACGTCAGCATGATGGATGATCGCATCAGCGACTTTTTCAGGATCTTTGGTACCAGATAGCGTACGCATAGAACGGCGCTCTTTGGCATATGGCAGTGCATTCTGAAAAGAGAGCTCGGTATGCGCTAAACCTTGGATACCAGTACCGATACGTGCCGTGTTCATGAAAGTGAACATAGCTTTTAGGCCTTTATGCGGTTCGCCAATCAGATAGCCAGTAGCACCATCAAAGTTCAAGACACACGTCGAAGATGCGCTGATGCCCATTTTGTGTTCGATTGACCCACAAACGACGGCATTGCGCTCGCCAGCTTCACCTTCAGCGTTCGGGGTGAACTTAGGCACGATAAATAGTGAAATACCGCGCGTACCTTCTGGTGCATTTGGTAGACGTGCTAGAACGATATGGACGATGTTATCTGTTAAATCATGCTCACCGCTTGAGATAAAAATTTTGGTACCGCTGATTTTATAGGTACCGTCATCTTGTGGAATGGCTTTTGATTTAACTTGACCCAAATCCGTACCACATTGTGGTTCAGTCAGACACATGGTACCTGCCCATGAGCCTTCGACCAGCTTAGGTAAATAAAGTGCTTTTTGCTCATCTGTACCGTACTGAAGCAGCGTGTTGATACAACCTGTTGACAGACCAGGATACATCGACCAAGACCAGTTAGCAGTACCGATCATTTCAGCCTTAATAAGGTTGATTGATGTTGGCAAATTCATACCACCGAACTCTTCAGGGTATGAGATACCTTGCCAGCCGCCTTCTACAAACTGGTTATATGCTTCTTTAAAACCTTTTGGTGTGGTTACTACGCCATCTTCAAAATGACAGCCTTCTTCGCCACCTGATTGATAGAGAGGGGCAATGACATTTTCAGCAAAGTCAGCCATCCCTTGTAGAATCATGTCTACAGTTTCAGGATCAGCGTTTTCGCCGTTGTCTAAGCTTTTATAATGCGTCTGATAGTCAAATACATCATTGATCAAAAATTTGATATCACGTAAGGGGGCTTTGTAAGTTAACATAATCGCTCTCTTTGGTTAGTTCGCTATCATAGACTTATGGCGCAATATCTGAGTCACAACTTATGTAAGCGATATTTACTTATTTTAGATGAGCTAGACGTTATATTAGTCATCAAGTGAGTTATTAGTGGACAGCTTTCCAGTGTATTAGTTATTAGAACGTCTTTAGCGACGGACAGCTGTTATGGCGTTGATATGATTATAAATCTTCTACAGCGACAAATATACAACTAATAACTATTATTCATGATTAATTATGTTATTAATTCATTTTAGTTTGTATAGTTAAATTGTATCTTCGCTTGAAATTATTCTATAAAGGGCTATGTAGGCTCATCTAAATTCGAATAGGAATGGACTTATCAAATAGGAAAAGCCATTTATGAGCACCTCAAAGAAGCAGCGACCTTCTTGGTTAACCATATTATTGAATCGTATGAAGTGGTTAATCGATGGCGAGCTGAATCATTTACTGACCATTAATAAAAGCGGCCGACCGTGGCACATCCCTCTTTTTTCTGCGACCACTATTAGTTTTCCTGTGTTTGTTAGTGCGTATTTTGATGCGTTATCAGCAGGCATTATCAGCTCGTTAGGTGCGATGGTCATTTTGAATTTACCCCTAGTTGGCAAGTTACCGTATCGTCTTATCACTGTGATGGGATGGGGCTTTGGTATGTCGCTATGCTTTGCATTAGGCTTGTTGGCACAGCAGATACCGATTTTAATATTACCCGTTTTTGCTTTGATCTCTTTGAGTGTGGTGCTATTTAGTCGATATTATCAGCAGCCACCACCGGGCGGGCTGTTTATTATGATGGCGGGTGCAGTGGCATTGTTTATGCCGATCACGCTTGATCAAATGCCACATAGCGTTGGTCTTATAATGCTTGGAAGTGCGTTTGCCGTACTGATGGCTTTGCCTTACTCCTTGTTTTTATTGTTAACACGCGAGTGTAAACCTGCGCCAATCTATACCTATCAGGCAGATATCATTAGTGAAAGCGTAATTGTGGCAGGGTTTGTGACCTTATCTTTGGTTATTGCGGTGATGTTAAACATGTCTCACCCTTACTGGGCAGCGGTTAGCTGTTTTATTATTATCCAAGGGATTCATCTGCGTACGATATGGATTAAGCAAGTACACCGTTTGCTTGGTACGTTGGTTGGGGCGGGACTGGCCAGTTGGATGCTATCATGGGGGTTATCGGTATGGAGTGTTGCCGCGTCAGTGCTGGTTATGATTTTGTGTATTGAGGCATTGGTAGATCGTCATTACGGCTTGGCCGTGATATTTATCACACCACTGACTATATTTATTGCTGAGTACGGGAGTGGTATACCACTTATGAATCAAGCGGATCATCATGTGACCTATGTACGGCTGGTTGATACTGCTATTGGGTGCGTGGTCGCTTTGGTTGGTGGTGTGGTAATGCATTCTACCAATTTACGTGTGCCACTACGGTGGATGGAAAACTGGATACTGGCACGTTTTAAATAAGAGCTGGATAAGAAAGGCAGATAAATTTAATTTATATGCCTTTCTTATTGGTGGAGCCTGTGTCTTTTTGCTTAACGACTGTTTAAGGTATTTGTGGCTTGTGCCACATCAATAGTATGACCTGTCCAACGCTCAAAGCTTAAAGCGGCCTGACCGATAAGCATACCGTAGCCTTCAGAGGTTTCTGCGCCACGAGCAGCAAAATGCTGTAAGAATGGTAGCGCACGTCCATACATCATGTCGTAAGCGTATTGACAGTGTAGAGTATCATCCAGCGGCAACGTATCACCTGATAAACCGATAGAGGTGGCATTAATAATAATGTCAAAAGCGCCACTGAGTTCATTGGTCGCGCAAACCTCGATGTTTTGGTCATCGATTATGGAGCTAGCCGCACTTAGCTCATTTACCAAATCGGCTGCCTTAGAAACGGTACGATTGGCAATCGTGAGAGAGTTAATACCCGCTTCAAATAATGGCAATATCACGCCACGCGCTGCACCGCCTGCGCCTATTAACGCCACACGAGCATCGGTCAGCGGCCAGTCCATACTCGTCATGTGATTGACGAGGCCTTGACCATCCGTGTTATCACCATAGAGTGCTTCGGTGATTGGCACACCGTTTTCTAATAGTGCCTTATTCAACAGTAACGTATTGACCGCGCCTGCCGTTTTGGCATGTTCTGATAAACTACCACGCGCCGCGCAGCAGTCATAAGCGACTTGTTTAAACGGAACCGTCACGTTAGCGCCCACACCGCCACCGCAAAAAAACGCCTCAACGACAGCCGTAAAACTGGCGGCATCATCAGGGCAGTACTGACGCTGATAGCTAATATCAATCCCTGCTTGGATAGCAAACTGCTCATGAATCTCGGGAGATTTACTATGGGCAATTGGATTGCCAATAACGATAAAGTATTGGGTCATATATAGTCCGCTGGCTAGAGAATAAAAATACTATCAAAGAAGCAATAAGTGGCGCTCAATCATCATAAGGGATAACGCTATGATTGACAAACCAAGAGGCTATCACCAATCGCTAATTAGAAAGTGACAGCATTAGTCAAAGGCGGCCTTTTCGCTTCTGAAAATAAATTGTGACAGTGAGACAAACATACGCAAAACACGCGCAGGCAGTTTTCTACTTTCTACTAAAGAGAAGGTCGTTTTGGTACGTTATATATTTAACAAATCTGTACTCTCTGGGAGTGCTCCGCGTAACGTAAAAGGTAGTCAAGTGCTGAGCAGTTGGGTAAACTATAAGATATGGAAACCTATATCAATATGCTGTAATGACTGCTAGATTATAATATTTGTGAAATATGCTCTTTATTGAAAACTATCCGTTATCAGTGGCGTTCCTGCCAGCTCGTTAATACTATTTCGAGATCAATCTAAAAGTGTGAGTAAATTATCCATGTGGAATCCTAACCTACAGACCCTTCTAGTCGGTACGATAATGGCAGTTGGTGTGACGCTCAGTGGCTGTGATAGTGCAAAAGAAGACGCTCAAAATCCAGATGCTGAGACTACTGAGCAGGCAACAACGAATGAGCCTGTACAGGACAGCGCAAATAACCCTGACCTAGATGGTGCCACTGCTCAGCAAGGAACGCCAGTGAGATATGATGTCGCAGCATGGGGTACTGACGACGTAGAGCCGCTCGCTGTAGATGAGTTAGATAGTATAAAATCGGTGTTTGGCGAAGTGATGAGCACTGACGAAAACAGTCTAGACTATGCCAGTAACCCAGCGGCAAAATATCGCTTTATGAAAACGGACGCGCCTTATCTAGATATCATTGACTCTGAAAAATATCTAGAGCTTGGCTGGTACTATGCCAATCCTACTGATACAGACAAAGAAAAAGAGCTGAGCCAAAACCACGCCAAAAAAGCTTATCAACTGTCGCGTCAATTGATGGGCGATGATGGCGGTAAAGTCGTCGCTGATATGCTCAATAGTCAAATCGTCAAAAATAGAATCGTCGGTGGACAAAAGATAGAGCTGGCAAAATGCGAGTTTTATAGCTGTATGCTAGTTATCAATAAAGCCGCTACTCAAACAGACAATAGCTAAATCATGATTGATATAACGTCAGTGCCAAATGGTTGGGTCTGTCTGTACCCACAAGACAGTAGCACCAATAATGAAGCAGTAACGATGTCACTGGACAATCGTGGACTGGCATACGCTGACGGTTTTTTTACTACCATGGGTGTCATTGATGGATTGATACTGTGGTCAGACTACCATTATCAGCGGCTTGTCTCTCATGCTGAAGCCTTGCAGCTAAATGTAAACAGCGAAGAGTTATTAGCGGTACTGCAACTGTATGCCCAGCAGTTAGGGCAGGGCATGCTAAAGCTAGTAGTCACTCGTGCTGCGCAGAATGTACGTGGTTATGGTTATGCACCTAGTACGAAGGGTAGCGACTGTGAAATATGGCTAAAGGCTACCGCAATGCGAGTTTCTACTGCGCTGCAATTGTCTTTGCCCGATGGAAATTTGGTACCCATCCAACCTTATGCTTCGGCAATATGTTTGTCGTCTCAGATTGCTTGCTTACCGCCACCGCTGGCAGGCCTCAAGAGTCTTAATCGCTTAGACAATGTCCTCGCTAGTGGTGAGCTACAACGTATAAAAGCTGAGCCATTGGCATCAAATCTTGCTTCAACACTTGGTGAAGGTTTGCTACGCGATATGAGTGAGCAGTGGGTTGAGGGTACGATTAGTAATGTATTCTATCAATTGGCAGAAGAGTCACTATCAGAATCCAAACCTACCTCTAGTATTCATAAAGATAATGAAAACTACCTAACCACTGGCCAGTGGTACACCCCTTCTATGGCTCAATCGGGTGTCGCTGGTGTCATGCGGCAAGTCATTATCGATGCATTGTCCATGACGCAATATCCAGTCATAATCAGGTCGCTCCAAGATGAGGATTTGCCTAAACTAACGCAGTTGTTTTTTTGCAATGCACTGCGCGGTATCATGCCAATGAGCAGTCTGACGTTATTGTCAGGTGATGGTGTGGATTTTGAATCCGTTTAGTTGTTATTGAAAAACAACAAATTTGGTATCAATAAAATCATCTGGATATAAAACCACTTTCTCATTTCTATACATTTCTTGCCCTTTTAAAAGGGCGCTTTGCTCATCTTCTGCGACAACATCCACGATAGTGCTTAATGTTTCGACAATCTCTATTTGAAATTTTTGCATCGCTTTCTCATCTTTTCTTACTATATCCATGCTCGATTCTCACACATCACTTCAGTTTTTTATACGAAGTAGATTAGCAAAAGCGCTAAAAAGAAGTGATCGTCTTTTGTTACGTGGACTTGTGTCTTAGAGCAAATCGATCAATGCTGCTTTTTCAGTCGACATCGTCAAAAGGACAGTATCGTATGCGCTCAATATATGAAGAAACAAGAATACCAGTACAAATCAGACGCTTGACGATATTTAATAAAGTTTGCTGTGCAGCGAAAAGAAACCCTGATGAAATGATTCACTTACCTTGTTATTCACAGATAGCATTTAGTATTGTTTATTCTAAGAAAGATAAAAAATACACAGCATTTGGGAGTGTGTTCAAGTATGCGCATACTCGTGAAGAAGTCATTGAGCAAGGTGTAGATAAAAAATTTCATGAAGACACTGTGATGTGCGCGATTACAACCGAAAGGCAAGCTTTTACTAAAGCGTCTCGCACTCCGTTAGGGCTGCTAATGAGCTGGAATAAACAGGTAAAAAATCGAGCTTATACCTGTCTTGATGGTAATGTGAAAGACTTTTTTAAAGTAAATGACGAGCTAGAGCTAGATTACCCACCTCATAAGTTTTACGGTCGTTTGGTTGCTGCCAAAGGTTTACCATTATGGGATGATAAGTGTTCTTAGTATAACTTTCGATAATGACCACGGCTTATAAATTCAATAATGCCTTTATCTCGTAATACTTGTAATTGCTGGCGAATTTTATCTTTTATGTGGTTGTTTTCAGGATGTTTGAGCTGCAACTCATAAGCAAAAGCATAAACTTGATTGAGAGAAAAACTGACATCAAGCCTATCGATACATTCCCAGACATCGAGTGTCCAACCGCGTGAAGCTATAGACTGCTCGCGTAAAAACAAAGTCTTTTGGAACTGTTGGGTGACATTTTCGCGCGGTATAACTTGTTGGTCTTTGACCAAAAATACTTTGCCTGATTCGGGTACTTGGCGTAAGTCAATATTGCAACCAACCCAACCTGCTCGTTTGGCAGTCACTGATAAGGGTTTACGCTTAACAATAATATCGGGCGTAAAGAAATGCTTGGGAATAATTAGAAAATTATTGACGGTGTATTCTTTTGAGTAGGTCAGAAAGAAGAAGCTGGGATTGTCCTTACTATTGATACGCTCAATCATCGTCTTATAAGCGCCATCATTGACAACATTGCTTAACTTGGCTTTTTTACTTTTTAGCTCATATTGCTCATTACAATTTTCGCAATAAAAATCAGCGACAGGTTTGTTATTAGCAAACTCAGCTAGCGATTGGGCGCTACAATTGGTGCAGTAACTATTTTCTTTTACCCATGCTTCACTGAGTACACGAACTTTTTGAGATTCAGAGCGATAGTGTTTGGCAAGACTTTGGTTAAAATGTAAGTTCATAAGATATTTTCACTATTAATAGATAAGCTGAGAACACTGAAAAAAACGCCTAAGTATTAAGCCATATAAACTGCCATCAATAGCAAGATAATTCATAAGCTAAGCAAATACCATTGAAAATCGCACGGTTCAGTGCTAAATTCTAGCAAACATCTGCCTCGCGAGTTGCCATGAGCAAGCCTACACCCAATATACCACCTGAACGTCCCAATGAGTCGCCGTCGAACACCCAAGATGGCACAGTCGAGGAGCGTGTCGATACCACGCTACCGGACGAGCAACCAGTGGTAGATGAGGTGGAAGACACATCAGCAACGCCAGCAACCAACGTCTCGCTCATCAGCGGCAACAGTAAACCGCGCCAATATAAGGTCAATAACCCATCGTTTTTTATGCAACGCGGCTATCAAGTGCTGCTGGTATTAGGGCTTATTGCTGCATTTTTCTTGGTCATGGTTTATCAGACATTATTCGGACGTATCGAGCAGCCGCAGCAAATGGTCACGATTGAACCAGGTCAGACCTATTATGGTCTACTACCGCAGTGGCAGCAGCAGATTCCGTTGTTTTCGGCAGGCGTGGCCAAGCTGTATATCAAGTCACAAGTCGATGCGCCGTTGCATGCTGGCACGTATCAACTACCCGAAAACCCGACTATCGCTGAGGCGCTACAGATACTAGGTCAAGGCGCAAAAGCTGCCATGGTCAAGGTACAGATTATCGAAGGCAAGACATCTAAAGACCTTTACCAAGCGCTGCGTGATAATGACAAAATCGAAAAAGAAATACTGACCGCAGATAGTGACAATGCGAGTATTGCCCAAGCGTTGGATTTGACGGGTGTATTGCCAGACAGCGTGGCTAATAGTAGTGACCCGATTGTTAACTACAATCTTGAAGGTTGGTTCGCGCCTGATACCTACTACTATGGTGAAGGAACCAGCGATAAAAAAGTACTCACCGATTTGTATAAGCGTCAGCAGCAAGTATTGACTGACGCGTGGGAAAATCGTGCGCCTAACTTACCTTACAACAGTCCTTATGAAGCGTTGGTGATGGCTTCTATTATCGAAAAAGAAACCAGTGTGGCTGAAGAGCGTCCTCTGGTCTCGGCCGTGTTTAGAAATCGGTTGAATAAAAACATGCGTATGCAAACGGACCCGACTATTATCTATGGTATGGGTAGCCGTTATGATGGCAATATCCGCCGCAAAGACATCGACGAAAAGACATCTTACAACACCTACCAAATTGATGGTTTACCGCCAACGCCAATTGCGCTACCATCAGCGGCCTCTATCGAAGCGACTCTACATCCTGCTGATAGTGAGGCGTTGTATTTTGTGGCAACGGGCAATGGTGGGCACAAATTTACCAATAGCTTGTCTGAGCATAATCAAGCGGTAAAAAACTATCTCAGTGTCATGCGTGAGAAAAAATCTCAAACGTCGCCGCAGTAAATATCCTTCTTAATCTTCTCACAAAACTTATCGTTTATTGAGTGCTACAAAGTAGAGGTGGCGCTCATCAATGACATAAGGTCATATCATGTCAGAAACTATACACACTAGCGCCTCATCGAATGTCACCAAATTAGATGCTTTAAATATGACGACTGCGCCCACACTAGGCCGCTTTATTAGTTTTGAAGGAACCGAAGGCGTAGGCAAAACCACCGCGATTGAACAGTTGTGCTTGCGCTTAGAAGCTAATGGCATTCCGTATCTGCGTACTCGTGAGCCGGGTGGTAGCCCATTTGCTGAGCAATTGCGAGACATACTATTGGACCCAGCGACGGATATCGAAGACGATACCGAGTTGCTACTATTGTTTGCTGCGCGCTGTGATCATATGCAGCAAGTCATTTTACCAGCGCTCCAAAACGGTACTTGGGTGATATGTGACAGGTTTACCGACTCTACTATTGCGTATCAGGGATTTGGTCGTGCGTATGGTGACGAGCTGGTACGTGGCAAAATCGATATGCTTATCAAACAATTTGTGACACAGCTTCCTGAGCTGACATTGTGGTTAGATTTGCCAGTAGCAGAGGGCATGAAACGTGCCAATAAGCGCAGTGCGGCAGATCGTTTTGAGCAGCAAGCTACCGAGTTTTTTACTTGGGTGCATACTGGTTTTAGCCAGCTTGCGAGCGAGTATCCTGAGCGCATACAGCGTATTGATGCATCGGGCAGTACGGATGATGTGAGTGCGCGTATATGGCAGACGGTTATGGATAAATTCGATATCAAATAATTAAATTTTGCCAAATAGATTTATAAGGCAGTTAGATGTATCGATAGCCAGTTAGACAGTCAGTCAATTAGCCCTAATAAAAAGCCCCAGCAATATGCTAGGGCTTTTTATTAAGGTAAATATTTTATCTTTAGGTCAACAAAGCAGGTAACAACACATATTATTTGTCGTCTGACTTATCTACTTTTACATCCTCAGTAGTAGCGATAAAGGCGTCGCTATCTTGAGCAGAGTCAGGTAGACGATTTGGGTCAAGCGCTCCTTTTTTGTTTTTGGGAGCGCTACCATTGCCATTACTGTTTGTAGAGGTTTTGGTCTTCGAAGTCGCTGTTGAGTTTGCAGACATGACGCCTTTATTATCCCCATTAATAGCAGATGTTTTTGGCTCTCCTACTGGCTCACTTTTCTCTACGGTAGTGTTAGAAGAGGACTTAGTCTCAGTATTACTGCTTTGGGTAGTTGATGACTGATTAGCAGTGTTTTGCTCATCACTTTTGTCACTATCTACCGAAGGCTCTGGCGCTGCTGTCTGGCTATCGTCAGGGCTAGGCTCCTGCTCTTTGCGCTTTTCAGGGGCTTTTGAGTTAGATTCAAAGTTAGCATCAGCTGCCATGCGAGCCTGCTCTTGCTTAGGCGTTACATCGACTGGCTTCGGCTGTACTTCATCGTCTACCACTAGCGATATAAGCTTACGGTCACGAGGGACAGTACCATCGAACTTATCGGTGATGACGTGCAGTTTGCCTTCTTTGTCGACGGTATATAGCGGTACGAATTGCTTATTGTCGGCTTTATATTGCTCAAAGCTATAGCTATCCGTGATGTTAGTAATCTTAATTCGAGCTTTTTTGGACAGCATACTGGCAAGCTTGGTATAGGTCACATCTTTGCCAAACAACCACTGTGAATGAAAGTTCGATTGCTTGTCATCACGCTCGCTTTTGACTTTTTCGTCACTGAATTTAAGACGGTATAGCTTACGCTCACCAAATTCATGACGATAGTGAATCTCGGACAACGTATTCATTTCTTTGTCCATACTCATCGCAAACAGACGACCAATACCGATTAGATCCAGATGATGATCTGCATGATCAGAGATAGGATTACCAAAGTAAGTACGCAGACCGCTCATGCGTGCGCGTGCAATGTTGGTGTAGTTATTATGCGCAACGATGACGTCGAAGCCTTGGTCTTTGAGAGAGGTAGCAATCAATAGCGCAATTGGGTTTGAGCCGACGATGAGAATACCATTGGTCTCAGGCTCACGTACGCCAAGTAAATTGCCGACGACTTTTGCACCTAGACCCTGAATCATGACCGTACCAATGATGACCATAAATACCAGAGGTACAAGTAGCTCTACGCCCTGAATATCATACTCTTGCAAACGAATCGCAAACAGAGATGAGATGGCAGCAGCAACGATACCACGTGGGCCAATCCAGCTAATCATCAGCTTTTCATTGGTCTTAAGGTTCGAGCCGATAGCTGATGCCCAGACTGATAGTGGGCGTGCGACAAACATTACGATAGCGAGGAGCACTAGCCCTGCAAAACCCACACTAAGCAAGCTTGCTAGCTCTACACGCGCCGCCAGAATAATGAACAGCACTGAAATCAGCAAAATGGTTAATGATTCGTTGAACTCTAAAATCGTTTCACGGGGGAATTTTGGCCAGTTTGCCAGTGCTACGCCCAGTACTGTGACGGTCAATAGACCTGATTCATGCTCTAGGTGATTCGATATTGAAAATAACACCAGTACAAATGCTAGAGTAAAAACATTACGCAAGAACTCAGGAATCATATGACGACGCATAAGGAATGCAAGTATCCAAGCGCCCGCCATACCCATTGCAGTTGCCAATACGACAATCTTAGCAAACAGTAGAATACTACTGGCTTCACCGCCTGAGATAATGTACTCATAGACCAATACCACAGCGATAGCGCCGATTGGGTCAATGATAATACCTTCCCATTTTAGGATGTTGGAAATGGTTTTGTTGGGGCGTACACTACGCAGCAGCGGCATAATGACTGTTGGACCAGTCACACAGACTAGCGCACCGAAGAGTAGAGCAATCAATAGATCGACATCGAATAGTAAATAAGTCGATAGGGCCACGATAGCAATGGTAATCAGTACACCGACCGATACCAGCATCTGTACCACGGTACCATGTTGCTTAATCTCATCGAACTCTAGCGTTAGCGATCCTTCAAATAGGATAATCGCTACGCCCAAAGAGATGAAAGGGAACATCAGCTCGCCCAACACCAAGTCTGGGTCAAATACACCCAGCACTGGGCCGACGATAATACCAATCAGTAATAAAAATAAAATGGATGGTTGCTTTAAATACCAAGCCAACCATTGGGCGGCAATGCCAATCCCAACCACGCCGGATAGCAAAAGGGCGGTATCCATAAATTAATCCTTTTATAATCTTGTCATATTTTATATCTATCGATAGCTGTTATAAGATAGTCGCTACCGTTTATTTAACATTAAGTTGTTATTCGTTTTTGTTGTAGCTAAGCCATCGCACTGATAGCCCTTATGAATCACGACATAAGCTAGATATGATATAACTACTATAAAGTAGCAAAGACAAAAGCGCTTCTAGATAAATCACAATACGCTAGAAATGCAAAAGATGGAAAACAAGAGTGATGATAGCCAGTTCATAAGCCTGCAATAAACAGCCTCATATACAAGCTAACTTTTGTTTGTTTAGTAAAATATTTGGTTTGACATCATACCATGATTTTATTTCAAGCTGATGTAAGCCGTACCTGCTAAAAAGCTATCTCACGGCCACAAAAGTGTATAAAGCCCATATGAAATAACGCTGCCTTAGGTTATCCTGCACTATGAAAAAGGCATCAGCACAATACTTCAAGTTTTTATTTATCATACAGTAGCTACGTGGGGCATGCACGTCGCGCACAGGATAATAGTGTTAGCGCCATGAAATGTCATATACTGATTGCTGACATGGTTTATTTTTATAAGACACTATTAATCATGTTCTACACTATTAACCATCTTCTAAAGACAAGCGCTCTATAAATATTCAAGTGATGAGTAGTGATAAAAATAAGCGTAAAGTAACGGCTAAAAAGCTATGACAATAAGTTCGAATAAAAGTGCTGCGCCGCATAAATAGACAAGATAAATAGATAAGAGAATATAATTTCACCAAATAGTAACGAATAGGGGCATGCCGCTTGGTGTAGTCGCTATCGCTGACAATCATAACGTGGCTGTTAATAACAGCGATTACTCATATGGAGGACACAAAATGCCTATCAATATGTTCAAAGGACAGACCACTGCCAATATGCAGCGCTGGTTACAACGTAGTGCGCTGGCACTCGCTATTAGTACCGCGATGTTCACTAGTATTAATGTAACGACGATAAACAGTGCTCAGGCTGCAGTCACTACGGCTGATTTCTCTGGTTTGGTGCAACAAGTCACGCCAGCAGTGGCACGTGTCAATGTCACCAAAACGATTAGTGAGGCCGAGCTTGCTAAAGCTCAGACTGCTGAAGTATTGCGTCAGTTCTTTGGTGATCGTCTACGTATTCCTGATCGAGTCGCGACGCCAGCGATTGAACATGCTTATGGTACGGCCTTTTTTATTACCTCCAATGGTTACATGCTGACCAATCATCATGTCATCGCAGGTGCGGACAAAATCACTGTGACGCTCAATGACAGAACCGAGCTTGATGCAATTTTGGTTGGTAGTGACGAGCGCTCAGATGTGGCCGTGCTAAAAGTTGAGGGCAATCAATTTCCAGCTTTGCCTATTGGTGACTCAAACGGTTTAAAAGTAGGGGAGCCAGTTTTGGCCATCGGTTCGCCATTTGGTTTTGACTACTCAGCCTCTGCTGGTATTGTCAGTGCCAAGTCGCGTAGCTTCTCGCGTGAGACCAGTGTGCCATTTATCCAAACAGATGTGGCACTAAACCCTGGTAACTCTGGCGGACCACTATTTAACCAGCGCGGCGAAGTGATTGGTATCAATTCGCGTATTTTTAGTGGTACTGGCGGTTATATGGGACTGTCATTTTCGATCCCTATTGACGCTGCCATGGATATTTATGAGCAGCTAAAAAATGACGGTGAAGTGGCGCGTGCTTATCTAGGAATCTATCCACAAGATATTGATCGCAATCTGGCTGAGGCTTATAATTTAGAGCGCCCTCAAGGTGCCTTACTGACTCGTGTATCACCAGATTCACCAGCACAAAAATCAGGCCTAAAACCTGGTGACATCATTTTGCAATACAATGACGTACAAATCATGGAGGCATCTGATTTGCTGAACTTGCTCAACCGAGCGCGTCCAAGCGACTCCTTCCGTGCACGGATTCAGCGTAATGGTAAGCAGATGATGATTAACGGTAAGCTTGCGTACGCGCCCAATGATGTGAGAGCACAGAGCGGTGATGAGCAAAATGATGATGTACAGTTGGGCTTGCGTTTACGCGATTTGACGGCAGATGAACAAGCAGAAATCGCTGTCGATAATAAAACGGGTATATTGGTTACCACAGTGGATCCTACTGGATTGGCCGCGCGCTCAGGTATCCAAGCTGGTGATGTTATCACTAACTTTCATCAAAAGCCGATTGAAACAGTGGCAGACTTTTCAGGTGCTATATCTTCTCTTCCCAAAAAAGGTGTGGTCACTATAGAAGTTATACGCCAAGGCATTCCTGCTATTATTGGTCTGCGTATTGAGTAAGTGTCATGATTAAAGAGCGACTGCTAATGTGACTAATAATGTAACTAATAATGTAACTTAGATTATGGTTCAGAGTATAAAAGCAGCGCGCACGTCAATAATTGTGCTTGTCTATCATGGAGGTCGACCTCTATAATGTTTGGTTTTTTATCAAGCAGCTAAGAGTAAGACCTCAACAGCAATCCATTCGTTAAGTGAGTTATTGATCAATCAATACGCTCTAAGGTGGGCCGAGTCGCTTAGTAGGCTCGTACCATTATGCAACCGCTAGGTAATTATGACTGACCCCGCTCTACATACGCTTATTACAACGACGTCAGCAGCACTGCTAGCGTACATTGCACTGTGGTCAGGGCTACAAACGTTTAATGCCAATCCTACCAAGCGCTTTCTGCGTATTTGGGTGAAGCTCGCATTATATTATGCCGCTTATACGATGCCTGTTTGGGCGATATTGCTCATCATGGTTTGGTCACAGGACCTGATGCCGATGTTAGCGCAGCTATCACTACCTGCTGTACTGATGGCAATATTGATTATGGGCTTGTACTTTTATACTGTCATTGTACAACCCAACCGCTTACGATTAGAGAATCATTCTATTGACTTAGACTTGTCTACACCGCTCAAAGTCGCCGTATTAGCAGATTTACGTATAGGAATATACGGTGGTAAGCCGCGTCATATCCGCAAGCTAGTCTCTACTATCAATGCCTTATCGGCAGATGCCGTACTGATTACGGGCGACTGGCTATACTATCCTAGTGCAGATTTGGTGGGTCAGTTAATGCTGTTTAAAGGGGTGAATAAACCTGTTTATACGGTCATGAGTACCTCGGACTTGCGTTATCAATCTATGAATACGACCAAGCAAGGTCAGCCACTATTGGAAGATACGTTGGCCAGTACTTTTGATGTACTCGACATCAACTATATCGGTCAGCAATGTACGTCACTGCCACTCAAATGTGCAAGAGCAACAAATAAGCAGTCAGTCGTCAACCAGTCGACTTATCAAACTAATAATCAAAACAGTATTGAGCAAGAAAATCCGAATATAAATCCATTAGTAGCGGTGCTTTGTGGCTGGCAAGATGTACCCAAGCAATCTACAGATATCGAAACGTCAGAGGCGACTGATAAAGCAGTGCTGGGGTCGGAGATTGCCAATGCCACCAGTCCAGTGATTATCTTAGCATCACGATTTGATAGCATCAGTGATCTGCCAAAATCTTTACAACCACGCCCTTTGTTGATAACAGGCGCTGCAAAGGCTATCCAAAAAAATATCCTGCTTGCTCAAAGACAAAACGATATTCGACGCAGTGGTGAGCAATCAGCATTGCTATATAACAGTCGTATGGGTAAGCAGCGCGGCTTATATCAACATGCAAGTGCACAGATATTTGTTAGTAGCGGCATCGGTACGAGAGGGTTGCCTTTTCGATTCTATCGACCTACTATCGATGTGTTGACGATTCGTTAATATTACATAAGAGACTTATCAGCGTACGTTGATTACGCTAAACTGCTATTTTTAGTAATGCGATTACTTATGTACAAGGTTTTAGGCCAAGCGCTATAGATTTAAGCAAAAAATCATTCCCATTTTTTGGTACTAAATTTATGGGCTGACTGTCAATTGATTGATAGCTGTCAAATCAAAATATGCTACACTAACGAGCACTCTTATTATTATATTTCTGTCAGTTAGTAGGTACGCCTATTACTCTTGGTAGATTGCCAGCACGATACTGATATCGTAGATATAATCATCTATGATACAAACGCTATTATAGTAAGTAGAGAAGCAGCATTAACATCAAGTAAGTTACGCCATCAGCGTTTATCAACGCACACAAAGCAATGGCCACTTGCAAACGACCTATCATGTGACAGCTTTAATAAAAGCTAGGATAATACAGTAAGGCACGGTTATGAGCACAGCATACGACGAGATCAAAACCCGACTACAAGGCTCAATGGTAGCTTTGGTAACGCCCATGCACCCTGACGGTAAGGTCGATTATAAACGTCTCGCAGATCTCATAGATTGGCAGATCGAGCAGGGCACACACTGCCTTGTGGCTGTTGGTACTACTGGCGAATCAGCGACCCTATCTATGCAAGAGCATAGCGATGTCATTCGCTATTTCGTGCAGCATGTCAAAGGTCGCGTACCGGTCATCGCGGGTACTGGTGCCAACAATACGATGGAAGCCATCAAGCTGACTCAGGATGCGGCCGATGCAGGTGCAGACTGTGCGTTGCTAGTCGCTCCTTACTACAATAAGCCGCCACAAGAAGGCTTGTTTCAGCATTATCAAGCCATTGCCAAAGCCGTAAATATACCGCAAATGCTGTATAACGTGCCTGGACGTACAGTGGTTGATATCGCTCAAGACACGGTCGAGCGTTTGTGTGATATCGATAATATCGTTGCTATCAAAGATGCGACAGGGTCTGTCAGTCGCGGTGAGCAATTGATCAAAGCCGTTGGTGACAGAATGGTTGTATTATCTGGTGATGACGGCACTGCGCTTGATCTAATGAAAGTAGGTGGCAAAGGCAATATCTCAGTCACTGCCAACGTCGCACCAAAAGCCATGAGTGAGACTTTTTCTGCGGGTCTACGTGGTGATTTCGAAGCGGCTGGTAAAATCCATGACGTGGTCAAGCATCTGCATCGCGATCTGTTCATTGAATCAAGCCCTATCCCAGCGAAGTACGCCTTGCATAAAATGGGCATTATCGATAAAGGTATTCGTCTGCCACTCGTATGGCTCGCCGAGCAGCATCATGCGACTATTGATGAAGCATTGGTTCGAGCAAACATACGATAAATTGATATTCGGCGATTTTAGATTTGCTGCACATTAGGTGATTGATATTCGAGCTAGCAGCAAGTCAACTTATCATGATAAGTCAATCGCCTACATGAGCAATAACTGCTAACTCAGAGAGACAACATGATGACAGTAACATCAAAGACAGTATCATCAACGACTGCAAAAATACTTCCAGCAATGCTGACCTTGGTTTTGGGTAGCACTTTGGTATTAAGTGGCTGTCAAGCGACCAAAAACTTGCTTGGTAAACGTGACAACGGTAGCTTAGATTACCAACAAAGCAAAAAGCTTGCACCGATAGAGCTACCTGCCGCCCAAGAAACGGCACCTTTTGTCCCTTTGTATTCAACACCTAATGCTGGGGCAAATACGCTCCAACTACAAAATGAGTCAGGCAATCAGTATCAGCTGCCAAAACCTCAGCGTGCTGTTAGCAACGCTTCGAACTAAACTTATTCCCTTATCTATATCGCTGACTGTTGCGTTTTTTATCATAGCCGCAAACCATGTATCTTACATCAGTCAGCGGTAGCTGCGCGTTTTTACCACATAAGCTTGAACGAACAGGAACCCCCATAATGCAAAAGCAACAACTGCTGTATAAAGGTAAAGCCAAATCTGTCTATGAAACAGAGGATAATGATCTTCTGATTTTGCACTTCCGTGATGATACCTCAGCGCTTGATGGTAAGCGTATCGAACAGTTAGCACGTAAAGGTGTGGTTAATAACCGCTTTAATGCTTTTATCATGCAAAAATTGTCTGATGCTGGTATTGAAACACATTTCGAGAAGCAATTGTCTGATGACGAAGTGTTGGTTAAGCGCTTGGACATGATTCCTGTGGAGTGCGTGGTGCGTAACTTTGCAGCTGGTAGTTTGGTGCGTCGTTTAGGCTTAGAAGAAGGTCAGGCATTGACGCCGCCAACTTATGAGCTGTTTTATAAAGATGATGCGCTAGGTGATCCGATGGTTAACGAATCACTTTCTGTATCTCTTGGCTGGGCGACCAAAGAGCAACTGGCTAAAATGGAAGAGCTAACCTATCAAGTCAACGATGTACTAAAGGCATTGTTTGATGCGGGTGATTTAATTCTAGTTGATTTTAAATTAGAGTTTGGCGTATTCCATGACCGTATCGTATTAGGTGATGAGTTCTCACCAGATGGCTGCCGTATCTGGGACAAGAACACTAAGAAGAAACTTGATAAAGACCGTTTCCGTCAGTCATTAGGCGATGTGATTGAAGCTTATGAAGAAGTGGCTGACCGTATTGGTGTACCATTAAAATAAGCATTTGATAGTTAGCATACAATAAAAAACTGAGCCATGTGCTCAGTTTTTTTATGGCATTATATTTATGATAGTACCCTAGTGAGGAATTGAACCTTCGGCTGTAAGCTATATATGCCAATAGGTTAAATTGTTGAGATAATGACGGTGTACTTAGCATACATATTCTATCGTATTTGAATTGCTGGCTACCTAGTGTTTTTACCTATTAAAAAGTTCATATGTTAATTCAAGACCAAAAAAAATTTTGGTCTTGCGTCTGTCAATGCTTCTAAAAGGTACAAATCTTGAAAATTTCTTTCTCCCCATTCAACTAGTTGTAATTCCCCTGAAAGACTTTTAATGTAGGAATTCACAAAAGAAGACAACATATATTGCGAAAAAATAGGATGTTTATCAGTAAAGTATTTCCATCCAATAATGTAAACTTCTTTCCATTTTAACCAGTTTTCAATCAGATAATCTGATACTACATCTGTAAGCGCATCTAGGCTTTTACCTGTAACTAGCTTAGGGCTGTAAGATCCGTACAATACCTTCCCTATTGTCAAAGTGAAATCTTCTTTACTCTCACAGCCCATTAAGTCTATAACAACTATGTTAGGGTCATCCAATCTTTGCTTACCAAATTGAACCCAAGACTCGTTATCTCGAAAATAAATCATTTAATTCTCCCAAAAGCTTTACTGCCATGAATACTAGGTTCAAACTCAGCTGCTGGACTAAATATGCAAACCTTATCCAGAACAGTACATACAAAGGGTATACCTCAACGAAACCAACTATTTCACCCCAAAAACCTATTAACAGACCACTTAAAACAAACCACCATAAGGGAACCACTAATAAAAGACTGCAACTCCTATCCATTTATCAACCAGTATCATTTTTTAGGCACAGGCTGGTAGTTTAGCTCGTATAAAAAATCAAACATAGCGCCAACACTGTCCCCGATACCTTATCTTACTTTTATGCTAATTTGTTAGTACTTATTCATATCAATTAGACCATAAAAATAAGAAAAGGTTTCGCTAATGTCTACTGCCTCATCAACCGTTTTGGAGCCTGACTGGTTCACTCGTCCGACCTGTGTGGTCGCTGCTGACCTGATTGGTAAGGTTTTATGTCGACAGCTAACAGATAGCGATGGACAGCAAAAAACGCTACGTATGCGCATCTCTGAGACCGAGGCCTATATTGGTCAAGATGATCCCGCCTGCCATTCACATGCAGGTACTCGAACGGCGCGCACAGAGATTATGTATGAGCAAGGCGGCGTGTTTTATGTCTATTTGACCTATGGCGTGCATCATATGTTAAATTTGATTAGCGGCTCTGTAGAGTCGCCTGAATCGGTATTGATTCGCGCTGGGTTTTTGACTGATGATAGTGACCGTCTGATCGAAGAGCAACAACTCAGTTCAGATAAACAGTTTAAACATCCTAAGCAGTTCGCAGGTCCTGGGAAATTGACCAAACGCTTGCAAATTGATCGTGATTTATATGGCAAATCTATTTCCCCATCATCAGAAGTTTGGATAGAAGATGATAATTGCCAGCCACCTGTATCACTACGCCCACGTATTGGTATTGATTATGCAGGTGACGCCAAAGACTGGCTGCTACGTTATATATGGACCGATCATTCTTCCTTATCTAAGAACTAGCAGATTGAGATTCAAAACTATTTTATAAGGTAAACCTATGTATAAGTTGACTGTTTTTATTCCTGATGTAGCGTTAGACCAAGTAAAATTTGCTCTGTTTACTGCTGGTGCTGGGAAGATTGGAAACTATGAGCAATGCTGTTGGCAGGTACGAGGAGCCGGTCAGTTTATGCCATTGTCAGGCAGTAATCCACACATTGGTACACAGGACAGCTTAGAGGCGGTCGATGAATGGCGAGTGGAAATGGTGGTAGATGAAGCTTTTATCGATGCTACCATTATCGCGTTAAAAGAAGCGCATCCCTATGAAACGCCAGCTTATGATGTGATAAAAGTCTTGGATTTTTAGTTTTATCTAGAAAAATATCAGCTTATGGAGTGTAAGAATTCTGATAAAAAACCAAATAAGCCACTTGATAACTTATTTGGTTATAAAATTTTTGATATTTCAACTGAGTGTCAACAGTTAATATCAGCCTCTAATAACTGATTAATCTTTTTTAAGTTTAATCACGTTGTAGCTTGGATAGCCTAGCTCGATTTTATAATCATCGCGTCCGCGCTCAGCCTTTATCTTAATCTTACGATCACCGTTTTTATATTTGACGTCTTTGACGCGATATCCCATGCTACGGACTTTGCTAGCAGCTCGTTGCTCGATAACGGAGACATAGCTGTTTTTATCGTTCTTTTTGTCTTTGTGTTTTTTATGGCCTTTATTGTCCTTATGAGTATGTTCGTAAAGGTCGTCATAGCCATTGTAGCCACTCGGCGCAGTCACACAGCCTGTGGTCACTGCCAATAAAGCTGCGACTATGCTGCCAGTCGCTACCGTTTTTAATGTTGAAAATGATAGAGTTTTCATAATGATATTCCTAATAGTATATCGTTGCTTAATACGGGTAAAAGCTAAATGTACCAAAGTGATTAGTTAAAAATGCTAAAACCCATCAATCTTTTCTGACTTTGATAACATCTAAGTTTGGATAACTTAATAGTATCTCGTACTTCTGTGAACCGCGTTTGGCCTCAATCTCAAAGATACCGCGCTTGTTTTTTTCTTCAAGATCGATACCTTTAACACGGTAGCCCATAGCCCTTACTTTATTGATAGCACGGCGTTTAATAGCTGGGTAACGTGATTCTCTTTTAATAGTGTCTTCGACATCGACTTTTTTATAGCGCTGACCATTTTGGTAATCATCTTTATGCTTGTTTTCTTTATAGCGGCCATTATTATTTTGTGATTGATTATTGTCCCAGTTATCTGGCCATGCTCTTTTGCTTGAGCTGATGAGTCTTAGGGCAGGGTAAGTATATTTTAGCTCGTAGGCTTGGTTGTTCTTTTTAGCATAAGTCGTAAGAGCTCGATCACCACGGTAACTATCAGCTCTGATATCTATAACTTGATAGCCTTTGCGGCGCAAGTCTTGCCTAAGCTGCTGACTTACGCGATTAAAATTATTATTTTGGATATTATTATCACCACGGTATACAGGCTGACTGTCATATCCTGACCCTACAACCGCACAACCCACTGTCGTACCCAATAATGCAACGACAAGACCAGTAGACAAAGTGGCCTTAATAGAAAATGGTTTTATCGTTTTCATGGGGCAGTATCCTATGATGAGCTTAAGTAGGTAGTGTGGATTAAATGTGTCTGTATTCGCTATAACTATAAGATTCTAAAAGTATTTTAGCTAACTAAATTAGATTATAATTAACAATCGTCTCTAGTAGTTTATTTTTCGAAATATTTCCTTACATTATCTATAATAGAGTACAAAAATTTGCGGTAAGTGTCTTTTGCGTTAATAAGTTGTAATAATTGCGGTAAGTAAAATAGATTGTTGTAAGCATATGCTTACACGCAATGACGTTTACGCGACTTAACATACGAGTGAGAGTTAGGCATTATAGTCACACGGCATTAGGGAATGTGACTCAAGGATTGAGTTGACCGCATTAAGGATAATGATTCGATAACTAGCGTCAGGATGACAATAGCGATTGAAGTAAGGACACAGTCCCTTTGCTGATAGCAGCAAGTAATACTGAAGCTGTAGTGTAGTAAAAAGGGCAGGATGCCCAGTATCGCAACATACTAACTATTTATGCAAGGATGCATAGAAATTAGTCCGCGATAGGTAACATGGATGGTTAACAATAAAACCGCATAACAATTAATTGCTATGCGGTTTTATCGTGTCTGGAGAATGGTAATTTATTTCTCTAACAGCGTATCTGTACAATATAAATCCGCCATAAAAAACCGCATGTATTTCTATGCGGTTTTTCGGTTTACTCAATACAGTAGTTATGAACTAAATATATTAATATTTATTTTCTACACGCCAGTCATCTACTTCACGCTCTGCGTCTTCTTTGGCATGACCATAACGCTCTTGTACGCGGCCTACTAGTTTGTCACGGCTACCTTCGATATGGGTAAGGTCATCGTCTGTTAGCTCGGCCCATTTTTGTTTAACTGAACCTTTCATTTGGTTCCATTCGCCTTTTAGAGTATGTTCGTTCATTGTATTCTTCCTTTTATTGAACTTATTGTATTTGACTTGTTTCTCAGCAATCATTCTGTTTTTTAGTAGCTATTTTGATTCTTATTTTACGATATCGATTACTGATACTATTATTTAATTTTTATTCTAATTGTGTTGCACAAGAATAAAGGATTGGTTCCAAATACCTTGTGAGATTAAATATAGGACTTTTCAATTCAGCTGTCTGTATATGCTATGTTTATAGTGTTACTTAATTATAGGGAGCGTTTACTAAGTGTTATCTACAGGGCTGCTGTAGTAGTGCCATGTAAATTGCGTCTACTATGCGTGAGAATAATTTGTTCTATGAACTTGTTTTTTATATGAATATTAAAAAAATATATTATTTATCCAAAAATACTTATGTAAATAAGAAAGCAGAGGCTCAAAAATAGAGTAGCTGCTTTTTTATTGTCTTTGAAATTGATTGAAAGTTATTTCGCCGAATATTTATTCAAATACTGATGATAGCGTTTGGTGAGTTTCTTTATTCGTATACGATCAGAAATCAATGAGAAAATTGGCGAGGCATTGGGTTTTGGTGACTTTCCTTGCCCCATGCGCTGTAATTGTCGCTTGATGACAGCCATAGTAGCAACCGCACTTAAGGTTTTATCTTTCCAGCGTACCATAGGATTATGAGCACTAAGCGTACTATCATTTTTCCAGTTATTCGGTAGAGCAGGGTTCATAGCTAATGCGGTTCCCATACCAACTACATCAATCCCTTGCGCCAGTACATCTTCTGCGACAGCCAATCGCCTAACGCCACCTGTCATCATGATAGGCATGGTAGCGACTTGAGCAATCTCCTTTGCAAAGTCTAAAAAGTAAGCTTCTCGTTGCAACGTGCGACCATCTGCTGCGCTGCCTTGCATGGCTGGGCTTTCGTAGCTGCCACCTGATAATTCGACCAAATCTACGGCCAATTCATTCATCGCTGAAATAACTACTTTGGCATCATCTGCATCAAATCCTCCGCGCTGAAAATCGGCTGAGTTTATCTTCACAGCGACTGCAAAGGTAGGCGCAACTTGAGCGCGAACGGCTTTGATTACTTCGATTAATAGTCGCATCCGATTCTCAATCGAACCACCGTATTCATCTTTACGTTTATTGGTAAGCGGTGATAAAAATTGAGAAATTAGATAACCGTGGGCGGCGTGGATTTGCACACCATCGAAGCCAGCTTGCTCTGCTTTTAGGGCGCTATCGGCAAACCGCTGTATCAGTTGCTTGATATCTTGCTGCGTCATCGCACGCGGTTTACCAAATAGATGAGAGTGTTTGCCCAAGTTGATAGCCACGTCAGAAGGTGATAGCACATCGCCGCCCATAGCAGCATATACTTGACGACCAGGATGATTGAGCTGCATCCAAACCTGTGTGTTATTGTGTTTGGCAGCATTTGCCCACGCACTAAAAGGCGCTATCTCACTGTGTTTGTCTAATACGACACCACCAGGCCCTGTCATAGCGCGGCCATCGACCATCACGTTTCCAGTGATTAATAGACCTGTCCCGCCGGTGGCCCAGTTTTTATATAGACGGAGCAGAGTAGTGCCAGGGACTTGACCGACGTCAGCCATGTTTTCTTCCATGGCAGCTTTCGCTAAGCGGTTGGGTAATGTAGCGCCACAAGGCAGCATTAAAGGGGAGAATACAGGTGATGTCATAATAACTGCCTAAAAATAGTTGTTTTGTGAAGCATGAGTTCTACTATGGGTTTGGCTATAGACATATGGTTTAAATGACTATAACCTTATAGCTAAGATATTCGCTGTCGGCAATGGACCATTATCATCACATTTTTTTGGCACAATAGCACCTAAGGTAAATTACTGGTGTGTCGATATAATTATCTATGAAATAGGAATACCTCTGCATTGAATGTATTAGCGCAAGATTTGACAGTCCCAGTAGAATCCAAACGTGAGCTGGCAAAAGCCAAGACTCGGCGTGCGTTATTAAAAAGTGCCTTGCGGTTGTATAGTTTGGAAGGTGCTCAGGGCATGAGTATGAATAAAGTTGCCAAAGGTGCAGGTATTGCCCAGCCCAGTTTTTATAATCACTTCGAGAGCCTAGAGGCGTTACAAAATGAGTTGAGCGCCCAACTAAAAGACAATTATCTATCACCGATGCGACTGGCATGGGTCAATATGCTCAAAGATTATGATGTGTTGAGTAAAGATCAATTTAATCAGCAATGTCGACAATGTCTTATTATGATTTTTGATTCTGCATTTGAGAATATCGCGCTGTTTCAGCATTTGTTAGAGGATCGCCCACGGTTTAGTGACAGTATAGAAAACCAGTCTTCATTAAATAATGGACTGGGCAATTTGATTACCGAAATACAAGAAGAATGGACAGAGATATTTATTCAAGGATTGCAGTTATCCAATCGTTCTTGCGAGCGTAGTGCTGTCAATCTATGCGTCGATATGGCGGCGGCACAAGTACATGAGTTGATATTGGGCTGTCATCAGCAGCGTTACTCAAGGCAACAAGCGATTGCCACGTTGAGTATCAGCTTTGATGCACTGTTCGCCAATTTTTTGCACGGAAGCAATACTGGTCAGTAGTGATAATAAGCAAAAATTATTGTCATGAAATCTAGAATAAAAACACAACAGGGAGAGTGACTATGGCCACAACCACGGCTGCACCAACGTTAGGTGAAACGCAAACGCATTTTAGAACTTGTACATTGTGCGAGGCAATGTGCGGTGTCGAAATAAAACATGATGGCGAAAAAGTCTTGTCGATTAAAGGGGATAAAAACGATCCCTTTTCGCAAGGCTATATTTGTCCAAAAGCCACCGCTTTGCAAGATTTGCATGAAGATCCTGACCGTTTGCGCCAGCCGGTAGAGAGAACGGCAGACGGTTGGAAATCTATTAGTTGGCCAGAAGCGTTGGATAAAGTCGCCGCAGGTATTCAATCCATACAGCAAAAGTATGGTCAAAATGCGTTGGGCGTTTATTTGGGTAATCCTAACGTACATAACATGGGCGGTATGTTGACCATCAAACACCTGCTGAACAGCTTAAAGACGCGCAGTCGTTTTTCTGCCACTTCTATCGACCAGCTGCCACATCATATTATTAGCATGCATCTGTTTGGTCACATGCTGCGTATTCCAGTTCCCGATGTCAATAACACGCAATATATGCTTATCATCGGTGGTAATCCACTTGCTTCTAACGGCAGTATCATGACTGCGCCCAACATGCGCCAAAAGCTAAAAGATATCAAAGCGCGCGATGGCAAAGTAGTGGTGGTTGATCCAAGACGTACCGAAACTGCCGATATTGCTAGCGAACACCATTTTATTCGTCCAGCGACGGACGTATTGCTGCTATTGGCCATGCTCAATGAAATCTATACGCAAGGCTATGCAAAGCTCGATACTAAAGTGGCTGCCTTGGCACCAGAGATCGATCGACTTGCTTTGTTTGCTGAACAATATACGCCTGAGTCAGTAGCAGACATCACGGGTATTACCGCCGCTGAAATTAAACGTATCGTCAAAGAGTTCTGTGAAGCAGAAAGCTCAGTTTGTTATGGCCGTATGGGTATCTCAGTGCAAGAATTTGGTTTGCTGAGCCAATATTTATCTATGGTCATTAATATCGTCACAGGTCGTTTAGATGAAGTAGGCGGACTCATGTTCCCAAATCCTGCTGTCGATGTTGTGAACAGCTCTGGCCCAGGCTATTTGGGTAAACGTCATAGCCGCGTGAGCAACTTGCCAGATTTTAATGGCGAGTATCCAGTGGTTGCGATGGCAGATGAGATGCTAGTGGAAGGAGAAGGCCAACTAAAAGGTTTTGTGACAGTCGCAGGCAATCCTGTCCTTGCTACGCCAAATGGTGAAAAACTGGATGAGGCATTATCACAATTAGAGTTTATGGTTTCGCTTGATTATTTCGTGACTGAGACCAGCCGCCATGCCAATATTATTTTGCCACCTGTATCGCCATTAGAGCGCGATCATTATGATATTACTTTTAATGGTTTTGCTGTACACAATGTCGCCAAGTACTCCCCTATTTTGTTTGATAAAACGGACGATACCAAGCATGACTGGGAAATTTATTTAGAACTGGCTGACCGCTTAGACAAAGATGCGCCAGAAGCAACGCAAAAAGAACGTGCCGCGACTAAAGCCTTCGGTCCTAAATTTTTGTTAGAGCAAGGTCTAAAATATGGTCCACATAAGGAAGTGACATTTGAAGCCTTAGTCGAAAATCCGCATGGTATCGATTTAGGTCCGCTGCATCGTATGTTACCAGAGGCCATCAAACACGCTGATAAACAAATTCATCTTCATGTTGATTTTTATCAGTCGGATTTGGCCCGTGTCCAGGAGATGGTGCAGCAGTACAACAATGATGAGATTTTGCTAATCGGTCGTCGTCATGTACGTAGCAACAACTCATGGTTGCACAATAGCCATCGACTGGTAAAAGGTAAATCTCGCTGTACGTTGATGCTGCATCCTCAAACGGCAGCGCAACATGGCATTGCAGACGGTCAAGATGTCAAAGTAACTTCTCGAGTGAGTAGCGTGGTCATTGCAGCAGAAGTGACCGATGAGCTGATGCCGGGAGTAGTCAGCATTCCACATGGTTTTGGGCACGGACGCAAAGGGGTTAAGCAGAAAATTGCGCAAGCGCATGCAGGTGTCAGCGTCAATGATTTGACTGATGAGACGTTGATTGATCAGTTGAGTGGCAATGCCGCCGTTAACGGTGTGCCTGTGAAATTAGAAGCATTAGATATGGGTGTAGATAGTTTATCGATTGCTACAGAGACTGTAGCGGAAGACGCACTAGCATAAAGGTAATTATAGAGCTGTAGAAATGCTAAAAAGGCGTTCACATAAAGTGAGCGCCTTTTCTTGTTTACAATTTAAATATAACGCTGATCAGACTAAACGCTCATACCGATAAAATCAAAATCGACATTAGGCGTTTCACCTTGGATTAACAAACTAAGGGCTTTTGCAGAGCCGCAAGAATGTGTCCACCCCAAGGTGCCATGCCCAGTGTTCAGCCATAAATTATCAAAAGTCGCTGAAGTGTTGTGACTGCCATGTTTGACTTGACCGCAGTGCGCACGACCAATTAGTGGTACATTTGATGGCGTCATCGGGCGTAGACCTGTCCAGTATTGAACAGAGTTTGCAATAATGCCTTTCGGAAATAATTGCTGCACGCGGCGAGTGATGGCTTCACAACGCGTGGCATTTAAGTCTAGATTGTAGCCATTGAATTCTGCGGTACCAGCGACTCGCAATTTGTCACCCAGTCGTGAGGCAACCAATTTAAACTCATCATCAATCAAACTGACAAAAGGCGCTAAATGCGGTGCACGTGGATTCACCGTATAAGTAGCGGAATAACCTTTTGCTGGAAATATTGGCGCGTGTATCCCCAAAGGATTTAGCAAAGGTACGCTATAGCTGCCAAGCGCGACCACATGACTATCAGCCGTGAAAGTCTGCGCATTTTCGCCTTTTGGACGGATAGTAATACTGTGTACATGCGGACGGGCAGAGTCAGTATCAGCATTGAGTGCTAAAATTTCAGTATCATATAAAAACTGTACGCCAGCGTCGATGCAGCGCTGTGCTAAGCGCTGGGTAAATAAATGTGCATTGCCAGACTCATCACGACTGGTATAGGTCGCTCCAGTGAGTTTGTGCGCGATTGGGTAGAGTGCTGGCTCTAAGTTAACGGCATTATTGATATCAATCACATGGCGCTCACAACCAAGTGCTTGCATGCGTTCAGTTGGTTCGATGGCCGCATCAAACTCTGCCTGATTGGTATAAAAGTGCATGATACCGCGTGTTTGCTGCTCGTAGTCGATACCAATATCCGTACGTAGCTGCTGTAAGGTATCTCTTGAATATAGACCTAAGCGCACCATTTGCACCAGATTGGCATCGGCTCTATCGGCACGGCACTCTTGCAAAAACTGCATGGCCCATTTGAGCTGCGCTTTATCCGCACGCAATCGATACAGTAGTGGAGCATCTTCTTTAAACAGCCATTTGAGCGCTTTCATCGGGGTCGCAGGATTGGCCCAAGGCGTGGCATGTGACACAGATATTTGGCCACCATTGGCAAATGATGTCTGCATACCTGCCGCCGATTCGCGCTCAATCACGGTCACATCATAGCCTGCCTGACGTAGATACCATGCGGTGGTCACGCCCACCACGCCTGCTCCGAGTACCGCAATATGTGTCATAGGATTCTCTATGCTCATGTCAATTATGACAGTCGCTCTGTCTTAAACTACCGTCACCTTAGTTGCGCCAATTGCTTGGTTCAATGTGCTTTTATTTTGGACGTGCAACATCTACTTGTAGTGCAGCTGGCAAGTCCAAGATGCTCAAATCGCTTTCTGCCAATTGTTCAGGACGAGCCACGACTAAAGCGGTAAAGCCATCGTCATTTTTCATCGCATTAACCACTTGGATTTTATCGAGTTTGTCACCTGCGCAGGGTGCTTCACCAGTACCTTGTACGTAATGCAAGAACGCCTTAGGCGCAGATTTAAAATAGATACGAGCGATGACTTCTTGGCCTAAATAGCAGCCTTTATCGTAATCCATGCCGCCGCGTTGATGTAGACGCAGCTCTTGCGGTTGGAACTCACCTTGAGTTGCAGCCACAATCCAATAATTACCAGTGGCAATACTGCATGCCATCCAAGCCTGCGTATCCTCAGCAGTATTATGATCGTCTTTGTGACTAAAAGTTGGCTCATCTGCTAGCACGCAAGGATAGATGGCTGCTGGAGCACTGGTCTCAAACTTAGAAAACGCGCCGTACTTATTGAGATGGGCCTGCAAAGACTCAGCACAGTCACTACTTATAACCACGTCATAATGCTTTTCTGCTTGTTTTTTGATCCAGATACCAAATTCGATACGACCTTTTAGGTTACCGATAGCGGCTGCCTGATAGCTAAGCCCGAGCTTGGTAACGTCACAAGTCAATTGCCCTTGCAAGAATTTTTCGGCGTCTTCGCCTTGGATAGTTAATTGCGAAAACTGCGGTATGGCTGATGGATTTGAAGACTGAGTCATTGTTATTATCCTTCTGATGAGAGCTTACTTATTAATATAGAGGGTAAATCGAAGTGATAAAAAATTATATGGGCGCTTTTATCATTGACAGTATATGTGCACATAAAGCTAAATGAGGCTAAGAAGAGTACCACAAAAAACCCTGTCATAAAAAACGTCATCAATAAGTGATGAGTTAAGTGTTAAATTGGGCATAGCCTATAATTTTCAAGCGTACAAATTGGTTAAAGATGGTCAGTTACGGTACAATATCTGCTCTACAATTAACCTAATGTACGATGGCTGCCGAGGAAATAATGAGCTTACCAAATTGCCCTAAATGTGATGCTGAATATACGTATGAAGATGGTGCGTTACTGGTATGTCCTATGTGTGCTCATGAATGGACGGCGGCTGAAACTGATGCAGCGCAAGCCGAAGAGCAAGACGCAGTCATACGTGATGCTGTCGGCAATGAGCTACAGGACGGCGATGCGGTGACGGTCATTAAAGACCTAAAAGTTAAAGGCTCTTCAATCGTGATTAAAGTCGGGACGAAAGCGAAAAGTATTCGTCTGTTGCCAGATGCTACTGACGGTCATGATATTGATTGCAAACTTGATAGCTATGGTCCAATGAAACTTAAGTCTTCTGTGGTCAAAAAAGCTTAAATTGTAAAAACTTCTTGAAAGATTCGATAATAAACAAATATAAAATAGACGTTTAATCACAAAACATCATCGTTATAAATGCCAATATAAATGTCGCTATAAGTAGAGAATAATTATGAGTACTAAAAACGAACAGCTCTTTGCACAAGCACGTAAACATATCCCAGGTGGTGTTAACTCGCCCGTTCGAGCCTTTGCAGGAGTTGGTGGTACGCCAATCTTTATGCACCGTGCTAATGGCAGCAAAATTTATGATACTGAAGACAATGCCTACATCGATTATGTTGGCTCGTGGGGTCCAATGATTTTGGGTCATGCGCACCCAAAAGTCATCGATGCGGTGAAAAAAGCGGCCGATGACGGTTTGAGCTTTGGTACACCAACGCCGTTTGAAACCACCGTTGCTGACAAGATTTGTGACATTGTGCCGAGCGTTGAGATGATTCGTATGACCAGCTCTGGTACCGAAGCAACCATGAGTGCAATTCGTTTAGCACGTGGTTATACTCAGCGTGACAAAATCGTTAAGTTTGAAGGCTGTTATCATGGGCATTCAGACAGCTTGTTGGTAAAAGCAGGCTCTGGCATGCTTGATATTGGTGAGCCAACTTCTAAAGGCGTGCCTGCTGATTTTGCTAAGCATACGATTACGATTCCTTATAATGATCCGCAAGCGATTAAGGACTGCTTTGAGAAATGGGGTGAAGAAATTGCCTGCGTTATCTTAGAGCCTATCGCTGGCAACATGAACATGGTTATCCCAACACAAGAATTTCATGATACGTTGCGTGCAGAATGTACGGCTAATGGCGCAGTATTGATTTTTGATGAAGTCATGACGGGCTTCCGCGTTGGTCTTGGCGGCGCGCAAGCCCATTTCGGTATTGACCCAGACTTGACTTGCTTCGGTAAAATAATCGGGGCTGGCTTA
>Ga0209295_1000201_pt1 | contig 49161 bp, 40 predicted proteins | sample Porto_5metaG_FD_187428 | JGI IMG/M metagenome (GOLD analysis project Ga0209295, IMG submission 187428) | Marine algal microbial communities from Porto, Portugal - Porto_5 metaG (SPAdes) (version 2) | ecosystem: Host-associated > Algae > Red algae > Unclassified | place: Portugal: Porto... | reverse complement strand
TAACGTCATCTCAAACCTCGACAAATGCACAGGTTTTAGATGCAACCACACACGCGAATATTCACGACAAGCTTGCTCGCGCGCTTGGCATTAAGACTGCTCAAGTCAATGCGTTTGTCAAACTTTACGATGAAGGCGCGACGGTTCCTTTTATTGCGCGTTACCGCAAAGAAAAGACTCAGAATCTTGATGATGCGCAGCTGCGTGCTTTAGAGAAGTCTCTTAATTATGAGCGTGACATGGCAACACGTCGCCTCAAAATTACTGAGCTGCTAAGCACACAGGGCAATCTGACTGATGAGCTACAAATGCGTATCGATAATGCGACGTCTAAGCTTGAGCTTGAAGATATCTATCTGCCATATCGTCCGCGTCGTCGTTCACCTGCTGCCAAAGCTCGTGCCGCTGGTCTTGATACTGCTGCCCAAGCAGTCTTGACCCAAGAAATCACTCCGACAGATGCCTTGGCTGATTATCAAGTCCAGTCAAGTATCACTGATGACAGTGGTAATGAAATTGAGGTTGATTTTAGCGATATCGAAAAACAACTCGCTGGCGTACAAGCGATTATCGTTGATGAATGGACACAAGCATTGGGCTTGTTGGACAACTTACGCAGTGGTTTTGCCAAAACTGCCAGTATCATATCGAGCGTTGCGAGCGAAGAAAAGCGCGAAGTTGGCGAAAAATTCAAAGACTACTTTGAGCATAGCGAAAGCCTTGCTCGACTGCCAAATCATCGCCTATTAGCAATGTTACGCGGTCGTCAAGAAAACGTCTTGGGTCTAAAAATTGAAGGCGAAGACGCACCATTTATCGAAAAAATTATCAGTCATTTCGATGTCGATGCCAAAGCCCCAGCAGCCCGCCGTGAGTTTTTGGCAGAGGCAGCCAGTAGCTTGTGGAAAGACAAATGGCGTCCGCATATTGAGCATCGCCTATTAACTGAAAAGCGCTTAGCCGCAGAAGCGGATGCGATTGATGTATTTGCTAGCAACTTACAGCATTTGCTAATGTCTGCACCTGCAGGTCCTAAAGTAATCTTGGGTGTCGATCCTGGTATCCGTCATGGCGTAAAAATGGCCATCGTCGATGCGCAAGGTCATGTCATGTCAGATAGCGAAGAGAAGCCTGTCATCGCGACAGTGTATCCGTTTGCACCTGATAATAAGATGGATGAAGCTAAAAAAGTCATCGATGCGTTATTAAGTACTTATAACGTTGATTTGGTCGCTATCGGTAATGGTACGGCAAGTCGCGAAACAGATGCGATGATTAAAGAGATTTTGGCTGCAAATGATGCACTAAAAGCCAAAGCCGTGATTGTTAATGAGTCGGGTGCGTCTGTTTATTCAGCGAGTGAACTTGCTAGTGACGAGCTGGCCAATCTAGACGTTTCTGTACGCGGCGCGGTTTCTATCGCGCGTCGCTTGCAAGATCCATTATCAGAGCTTGTTAAAGTTGATCCAAAAGCCATTGGCGTTGGTCAATATCAGCATGACGTCAATCAAAACCAGCTTGCAGACAGTCTGGATAAAGTAACTCAAGATAGCGTGAATGCCGTGGGTGTAGATGTAAACACAGCCAGTCCAGCTATCTTAGCTCACATCGCAGGTCTTAACCGCAATGTAGCGCAGCAAATCGTCACCTATCGTAAAGAGCATGGTGCATTTGATAGCCGTGAAGCGCTTAAAAATGTCCCACGTCTAGGCGCTAAGACATTTGAGCAAGCAGCTGGTTTCTTGCGTATTCATAATGGTAGCAATCCATTAGATGCCACTGGTGTGCATCCAGAGAGCTATGCATTGGTCGATAGTTTACTCGCACAAGCGGGCAAGCCGTTGTCAGAAGTCATCGGTAATGATGGCGTGTTAAATACGATTGATACGACTACACTAGCTGCTAACGATGATAATGTCAGCGTAAAAGCGATTATCGAAGAGCTTGCTAAACCTGCTCGCGATCCTCGTCCTGAGTTTAAAACGGCCAATTTCCGTGATGACGTCAATAGCATCAAAGACTTGAGCGAAGGCATGACGTTAGAAGGGGTAGTCACTAACGTAACAGCCTTTGGCTGTTTCGTTGATGTGGGTGTACATCAGGATGGCTTGGTGCATATCTCACAGATGGCCAATGACTTTGTCGCCGATCCTATGAACCGTGTCAAACCTGGCGATATCGTATCGGTACGGGTTATTTCTATCGATGAGAAACGTGGTCGTATCGGCTTTAGCATGAAACCTGAATCTGAAAAACCTGTCCGTACGGCTGCCAAGTCTACGACAGCTAGTACAGATGGTGAGAAAACTAGTCTTCCACGCAATAATAACGCAAATAGTGACCGTCCAAATAATAGCCGTCCAGCTGCTGACAAACGTCCGTCTAAGCCACGTGGCAAGCGTCAGGATAAAGACAACGCGAGCAATCGTAGTAAGCCAGTGAAAAATGATAAAGCTGAAGTCCCAAGTAAAATGGGTACATTCGGCGCTTTATTACAAGAAGCTGGTGTGACTAAAACTAAGAAATAAATACTGCTAAAAATAGCTAAAATTTATAGTTGGGTATAATAAAAAAGGCAGCCATATGGCTGCCTTTTTATATAAGTAATATGCTTACAAACTAATCCACTAAACTAACTATCTGCTTAGCGTGATACAGCGATACGACGGTTTTCTTTAAACTGTACGTTTGCTGGCTGAGTAGCTAATAACTCACCACGCTTGTCTTTTTTCTTTTCTTGCAACGTACTAGCAGCATCTGCAACTTTATTCTCAGTTGCCGCTTCACCAGCGATTAAAGGCTGATAGTCTGCATTGCTGTGTTGCATGTTAGGCGCTTGAGCGTTCTGTACAGGAGCCTGAGCAGTTGTAGCAGTAGTCATTGCTGCCGCATTGGCTGTTGCTTGAGCATTGTTCATCAAAGCTGCGTTATCATCGCTTGCTGCATTATCCATATCGTCAGTTTCGTCGTTCATTTCATCTGCTTCATCATCCATATCGACATCAGCAGTGTTTGACTCTTCGACATCTACAGCGCCAGGTTGTGTCGCGAGCAACTCACCATCAGGACCTTCTATTTCGGCCTGTACAGTGCTCTCGACAGGAGCATTACGCATATCTGCTGGCATTAGATCGCTATTGTTAACGGGTGCCGCCATTGCCATAGTTGGCAATACAAGGCTGGCGCCGACGATTAGTGATAAGACATTCTTTTTCATTATAAAACTCCATGATACATAATTAGCAATAGTTAAAAACGATAACTCATATTCAATGATGAGCTGTTTTTATTTAAAGGTGTCTATAAATACTGTATGCAAATTATCAACGATGTAGTTTATATTTCAGTAGCAAACTCATTAATGTTCTAACAGTTTAATGTTTTCTTGTGACGTTATGAAACCGTCATACTTAAAGTCTAGCTAGTATTTTAGCTTTTAGATTTTTCAAAAACTCATTAGTAGCAAAGGTTGATTGTGTTATTGAAGCTGTTAATGAATGAGTCTGCTGATAATAGATATCTACTGATGTCTCTAGTATTAAAAATATGAATGTTTGATTGCTTATAGTTGTTATTTGAACTTAGCATATTGTTATTAATGGTTTTTTTAGGGCTATCTATCAGTGTTATAGAGAATTATTTTAAAAATTTTTATTTATGATTTAAAGCTAGTGTTTAGATAATTCTTAAATTCTATTATATAAACTCTTTGACAACATATACTTCATTAAACTAATGTTTGCATATGATTTTTCTACAATATCTATAAAATGATAATAGCAATATTAGATTAGTGGTTAGTATCATAATGTACTAAATAATCGGAAAACAGAAACATTGTTCACCAAAAAAATACGTTGTTCTCAATTTAATTCTAGCTAAAATTTTAGAGTAGACAATAAAAAAACCGTATCTCGAAACCAAGATACGGTCATAAAGACATTGAGCCTTTGTTATTACCCAATAGATTAACTATCAATCACTTCAAAGCTAAGACCAGAATGCGCTTCTAAACGTGTTATTAGCTTATCTCCCATCGCAGATGCTGGTGTCCAGAACCCACCGCCAACGTCCTCTTTGCTGATATCTTGTGCCAAGCATAATGCCGCCTGCGAAATCATACGAGAGGTACTGCCGTAACCAGGATCTCTATCACCTGTTACTTTAACGGTAATAGTGTCATTATTGGCCGTTTGTCCAAAGTGACGAATATCAAAGTAGCCGTTCTCTTGCTCGTCCTTAGAAGGGCCTGAGCCAGCTTTTGGTAAGACGTGCTTGGATAGTAACTCGCGACTTGGTTTAATCATCATCGCAGTGGCAAAGCCCAATAAACCTGCGCTCATGGCATAGCTAGACAGTTTTCCTTTGACACCGTCTTTCATCCACATCGCTTCGTCATACTTGAAATCGCGACCGTACTCATAGCTGAGCAATTGGTTAGTGCGATGGACGATACGCGTATTGATGGTTGCCATGACGAAGGGCGCTAACCAGCGCTTATGATTGCTGTCATATACTGGTTTGCTAACATTATCCTGACGTACGTTTGGTGCATCAGTATCATCGTTTAACAAGTAAGGGTTGGCCACTTGTTTGCGACGTGCTTTGTCCTCACCAGCTTCTTCAAATATTGATGCCATTGATGCGATAGTACCACCTGAGATACCACCTTTCGCTGCTTTGACACGCATATGGATGACATTACAGGTCTCACCGAACTTTTCTTCTGCCTTGGCTTGAGTAAAGTACGCGCCCAAATCTGACGGGATAGAATCAAAACCACAAGAGTTAACGATACGGGCACCACTTTGCTTGGCAGTGTCTTGGTACTTGTCCATCATATCTTTAATGAAAATAGCCTCACCAGTAAGATCGACGTAATCTGTACCGTTTTCAGCACAAGATTTGATCAGTGGCTCACCATATTTCAGATATGGGCCTACAGTAGAGATGATGACTTGAGTCTGTTTGGTCATCTTATGAAGGCTGGCAGCATCGTTACTGTTGGCAATAATAATGTCTACCTTACTCTCAAGTTTGGCCTGTAGCTTATTGAGCTTGTCTTCATCACGACCTGCGATCGCCCATGATACGTCTGAGCCATCTTTGTTCTTATTATTTGACAAAAAATTGGTTAAATAGTGGGCAGTGATCTGACCGACGAAGCTTGTCGCACCATATAGAACAACTGCATAAGGGCGTGTGTCGCCGCTGGTTTTTTGTATAGGGTTTTCAGTATCCGTATTGGTGTCCATATGTATTGTCCTTAATAGATTTGAGAAGAGGTGGATAGTAAACTATAAACCAAGTCGTTTGATTAGGTTAGGGGTTTGTGAGGTCGCTACAGTTTATAGTTTGCAGCCAACCTTCCATAAAACATCGTATATAACGTGAGAAATTTAAAATAGTTCTGCATACAGTTGGAAGAGTAGCGTTTAGTAAAAGAGCATTCAATAAAAGCACATTCAGGTAAAAAGCGCTTAGTTTAAGAACTCTCAGTTAAATAACATTGTATTCAGAAATATAATTCTATTTCGAAAATATCATCTATTAAAGAAAAAGAAATATGAGACATTAACAGTTACTACAAACTTTACATAACCTACCGATATTATTACTAAAATGAACGTTTTTTGGAGACGAACATTGCTAATCTATAAGCGTAAACAGTAATAACTAGCATTAGATAAAAACAAGTTAAATAGATGCTATATAAATTCTAATATCTGCTTTTTACCATTATTTGAGGAGAAGATTATGTTTCGTTGGGCTATTATTTTTGCAGTGATCGCATTATTAGCGAGTTTCCTAGGTTTTGGCGGTGTCGCAGGTTTGTCTGCTAATTTGGCATACATTTTCTTAGCAGTCGCTGTAATTTTGTTTATCGTTGCCTTTGTCAGTCGTAAAATGTAAATACAGCTTATCGTTGTAAACACCTACTATAAAAAAGACCCTCAATTGAGGGTCTTTTTTTGTCTGTTTCAGATAAAATAATCGGTACAGCGCCAGACTAATCGGCATCAAGGCATACATTGTAGACTTGCGATTATAACCGTTTTGGCTGAATAATATGCTCCATGCGCTTGGCTAAACGAATATCCAGACTAGATATACCGCCTGTATCGTGGTTGGTTAAACGAACTTCTACGATATTATAGGTGTTACGCCATTCAGGATGATGTTCAAGCGCTTCAGCATGAAATGCCGCTTGATTCATAAAGCTCATAGCTTCGATAAAATCGCTGAAATGATATGTCTTGACGATGCTATTGCCGTCACGCTGCCAGCCAGCAAGCTCTTCTAGCTGTAGATTGATTTGTTTGTCAGATAAACTACTCATATTAATAACCTTTATTGTTATGTCGAATTGGTTTATTAAAAGTGGTGTTGGGGTATGTCTCCTATGCTGAATAAATATCTACATATTTTTCTGCTTCGCCCGATGTCACTTAACTGAGTCTCGTTAACGAATTGATTAAGTCTAATTAGGTAGCCAGTTAAATCAAATCTTGATACTCAGGATGTTTGCTAATGTATGACGCGACAAATGAGCATTGCGGTACCACTTTTTTGTCTTGCTCACGCGCATAATTCAATGCGTGCTTTACCAGTGCTGAACCAACGCCTTGACCGCCTAATTGCTGCGGTACGATAGTATGATCGTAAACCAACTTGTCAGCACTTTCCTGATAGCTAATATAACCTGTCTGCCCATTGACAGATGTCTCAAAACGTTTTGCTGCTTGATTATGAACAATTTCTAGATTTGGTTTAGAAGTTTGGTTACTCATTAATATACTCCATTTTTTATTATCGAATTTTTATTAGTAAATAACTTTTTATTAATTTTGATAGTGCCAATTTAGTATGTAGGTTTGATGCTTAACAATCTAGACGCTTACCGTAATGGTTGATAGGACGACTGTTAACGTCACTTATGTTTGTTGTCCTACCTTATCATGCCCGTATCTAGTTGCAAATCTGAATATGTCACCATGCATAGGATATGGCTTTACGAACGACTGGAGGCAAAAAGCGAGTGAAACCACCAGTATTCTCTATCGCCAACTTATCTTCTAAATCGGCCGCTGACCTATCATCTTTATGAGTAGTATTATCTGCATTTTCCACTGACTGTACATGGGCTTGCCATTCTTCTTCACTAGGTTTGCTAAAGTGATAAATACGTCCCAGTACTTGCTTGAGTTGCGTACCAAAGCGGCCAGTGTTATAGCTTAAACCATACTTACGGCATATGGCCTGTACCTGCGGTGCAATCTTTGCATAGTGGGCAGCTGGCATATCAGGAAATATATGATGCTCAATTTGATGAGACAAATTACCTGTCAAAAGGTGAAACCATTTGCTGCCTCTGATATTGCTAGAGCCAAGGATTTGGCGTACATACCAGTCGCCTTTACTTTCATTGGCATCGAGATGGGTATAGATATGAGCTTGCTCGGTGAAATGCCCACAGAAAATCACCGCCCACGTCCATAGGTTACGGACAGTGTTGGCAGTCATGTTACCGCTCAGCGTACTGAAGGCGCTACGACGACCTAGTGTCATCGCTACTATAGATGGCAGCGCGATATAGTCTTTGCCTATTTGTCGTCCAATTTTGGCAAATAACGCGCGAGACTTTTGCTGCATGATTTTGTGTAGATCAGGGGAGTCAGCGTATTCATCGGCACTGATTTGGATATCATGAAAGGCTACTGCCCATTCAAAGCCAAATGCCAGTACCGCTGTACTAAACATATTGTAGCGATCTTCTGGTGTCCAAGGCTGCTCATCAGTCACTCGAATTAAGTGATAGCCTACGTCATGATCACGGCCAACAATATTGGTAAAAGTATGATGTAGATAATTATGAGAGTGTTGCCATAATGGAGCAGGGCAGACAATATCCCAGTCGAATTTTTGACTATTAAGGTGCGGGTGTTGCATCCAGTCATATTGACCATGCATGACGTTATGACCCAACTCCATGTTGTTCAATATTTTGCTAAAGCTAAGTAAAGACGTGCCAAGTAGCCAAGTAGCGACTAGACTGTGTTTCGAGGGCATACGCCCAGCCGCTGCAAGTAAACCACGGGCAATAACTTCACTATATACCACGGTGGCATATATCCGCTGTATGTAACGTGCATCCTCACTGCCTAGCGAGTCCATAACGCTTTTATACAGGGCATTGAGCTCTGCAGCTAAAGCATCACTTTGAGACTTTGATAAAGGTGAGCCAGTTACTGTTGGGTAGCGAGTCCGTGTTGACGTGTCTGGCTGACCGCTATCATTGATTGCTTCATCATTAAGCTGCGAGTACAGTATTTGCGGCGTCAAAGGCAGAGGCGCGTTTTTCGCTAGTTGTGCATCGGACATTGGCGTCAAAATAGGCACGGCAGATTGTGGCGTAGTGACGGGTGGTAATAAGCGCATAAATAAATCCTTAACCGAAACGGCATGAATAAGCAGTACTGCATCCGGTTTGATAAGTTATCTGAGTTTTAGCCTATAAAGTAACGCTTGTCTTCTATTTCTCATAGGTTGTTTGGCATATGCTTTCTATTGAGCCAGTTGTTCTATTAAGCCAGTCATTAAACATCGAGAACCACATCAGTCATGGCAATGTTGATACAAGTCTGAATAGACTCGTAACCATCACCACTCACTTTCCCTGTTTGGACGTTTTTGACCACGCCGCTGACTTTATTACAGCGGCACAACTGGCAAATACCTTGCCGACAACCATATGCTAGCCGTACATCTGCATTCTCAGCCGCAGCCAGTATGGTCGTGTCACTGCTAAACTGTCGTTGCCGTGACCGCAAATAGACAGTGTGTTCTTCTACAGGTATCGTCTTATCGAATGTTTGATTGCTACCGTTATCAACATTAGCTAGGGCATTACCAAAGCTCTCTACGATGATGTTATCGCGCAGCTGTTTGTCTGTAGGTAAGGTTATCTCTGCGGCAGCTTTATATAAGCCAGCTAATAACGCTTGTGAACCGCAGGCAAATATTTGCGTATCTGCTAGAGGTAAGTTTAGTGACAGCAGACCCTCTACACTTAAGTATCGTGTGCCAGCCAAATAGGTAGTCGGCTCTTCAGTATGGATTAGATGATAAGTGAAGTCTGGATGAGTATCGTTCAGCTGTTGCCACTGATGTTGCAGTTTGGATGAAACAGTCCGACTATAATGCAATAGCGCCACCTGATGTCCATTACTCAGGGCTTGAGTGATAAGTCCGAGCATAGGTGTGATACCGCTACCACCAGCGATGAATAGTAAAGGAGTAGGTTTGTTATCGTTTGAGGTGTTCTGCGCTGCTATCGAGGTCTGTTCCAAAGTGAAATGCCCAAGTGGCAGACTTGTATCAACGACGCTAGCCAGTGGCATCTGCTTGGTTAAATAGTTAGATACCAATCCTTGCGGTTTAATCGCGATAGTTACCGTATGGCGTTGGTCTGCTGTGTTACTACTGGTAGTATCATCGAGCCACCAGAGGGGTTGATGATCCAAGCCCACTATCGAGTAGCTACGCTGGTAATAAACTCCATCGATACAAACGCGCAAATCAAGATATTGACCACCTTGCCAACCACCCATCAGCTCAGAAGTCTGTTGTTTAAAAACTCTATTGCTCTCAAATCGAAGTGCTATCAAATCATCACTTAATGTATAGCGTGCGATCAGGCGTAATTTAGGCGTCGTCAATGACCAAAACGGATGTAAGCGCGATCCGATAAAATCGACAAACGCACGTTGAACTATTTCAGGGCGATAGCCGTTGGCCATATTATCAGTACCTGTATGATTGCTATAAAGTAGGTGTTGAGACGAACACAAGGTCAGGTTATCAATCATTTTGATAATTAAATATCAAACGGATCTACTCGACCTTGTTAAGCCACACTAACATGCTAACGGCTATTGATTAAATTTGCGAAAGTTTTGATGCTATTTTTTGTGGTCTTTATAAAACGCTAATGAATCAAAATGTTAAGTTAGTTCATTAAGATAAGACTTCTTGAGTTACTTTTCCAACGCGTGTTTTATAGCTAAAGGCCATAGCCTGCTGTCAAAAACAGTAAAACAACTGGTAAAACAACCTGTCAGCTTGCAGGGTATGCGCCACAATGCGATAATGACCTATAATTTGTAACCCTGATTTTGAGGTACGGCACGCTTGGCATCATCGCTGAGTTGCATTTGCTGTTCTCTTCTATGCAGTCTATCGGAGTGTTAATGGCTCAATATATTTACACGATGAACAACGTGTCAAAACTTGTTCCCCCTAAGCGTGAAATCCTAAAAAATATCAACCTATCGTTTTTCCCTGGTGCCAAAATTGGTGTATTGGGTATTAACGGTTCAGGTAAATCAACCTTGCTACGTATTATGGCAGGTGTGGATACTGAGTTTAGTGGTGAAGCGCGTGCGCAGGCAGGTACCAAAGTTGGCTATCTGCCACAGGAACCACAGCTAGATGACAGCAAAGATGTTCGTGGTAATGTCGAAGACGGTATGCGCGAAGCGTTAGATGCGCTAGCACGTTTAGATGCTATCTATGCTGAATACGCAGAGCCTGATGCCGATTTTGATAAGCTTGCTGAAGAGCAAGGCAAGATGGAAGATATCATCCAGTCTTGGGATGCGCACAACTTAAATAATCAGTTAGAAAAAGCGGCCGATGCGCTACGTCTGCCACCATGGGATGCGGATGTCAGCAAATTATCAGGTGGTGAGAAACGCCGTGTGGCACTATGCCGTCTGCTATTGTCACGTCCTGATATGCTATTACTTGACGAACCGACCAACCATTTGGACGCCGAGTCTGTTGCATGGCTAGAGCAGTTCTTACAGAATTATAGCGGTACTATCGTTGCCATTACCCATGATCGCTATTTCTTGGATAACGTCGCTCAGTGGATCTTGGAGCTTGACCGTGGCCATGGCTATCCGTACGAAGGCAACTATACTGAGTGGCTAGAGCAAAAGAACACGCGTCTAGAGCAGCAGAATAAGCAAGAAGAATCATTTGCTAAAGCGCTGAAAAAAGAGCTTGAGTGGATTCGTAAAAACCAAAAAGGCCAACAGGCCAAGTCCAAATCTCGCGTACAGCGTTTTGAAGAATTAAACTCAACTGAGTTCCAAAAACGTAATGAGACCTCTGAGATTTATATTCCACCTGGTCCACGTTTGGGTAATAAAGTTATTGAGATTAATGATATCTCTAAATCATTCGGTGATCGTCTGCTATATGAAAACTTAAGCTTTAACGTACCAGCTGGTGCTATCGTTGGTATTATCGGTCCAAACGGTGCGGGTAAAACCACGCTGTTTAACATGATTACTGAGCGCGATACACCAGATACTGGTTCAGTTGATTTGGGTGAAAGTGTGAAAGTTGCCTATGTCGGTCAGGTACGTGATCATCTAGATGATAACAAAACCGTGTGGGAAGAAGTTTCTGACGGTCTTGACATCATTACCGTTGGTGACTACACCACGCCAAGCCGTGCCTATATCGGACGTTTTAACTTTAAAGGCTCAGATCAACAAAAGCACGTTGGTCAATTATCAGGTGGTGAGCGTAACCGTTTGCAGCTAGCGAAAACGCTAAAGCAAGGCGCAAACGTATTGCTTCTCGATGAACCATCAAACGATTTGGATATCGAAACTTTACGTGCACTAGAGGATGCGGTTCAAGTATTCCCAGGTACAGTAATGGTCGTATCGCATGATCGCTGGTTCCTTGACCGTATCGCGACTCATATCTTAGCATTCGAAGAAGAAGGCCCAGTCTGGTTTGACGGTAACTATACTGAGTTTGAAGCGTATCGTAAAAAGACGATGGGTGATGATGCCAGTCCTAAACGTGCTAAGTATAAGAAGATTACTAACTAATACGTCTGTTTAGTAATATGACTGTTTAATATAGTCCAATCCAAAAAAAGACCGCTAGTTATTAGCGGTCTTTTTTTGTTTAGCTTAAAATCTTAAATGGTATGGGTAGTTGTTAAGACTAACGCTTACGCCCAAATTTACGCTGTTTTTTATTGCTAATCTCAGTAATAGCGTGAGTGATTTCTTCTTCGTCCAAACTAGCGACTTGTTGCAAGATTTGCATCATGTCAGGCGTTAGCACGTACTTAGCATGACTGGCGATATCGTTGATACGATGATCGAAAGTCAGTATGCCTGTTTCATCATCTTTTTGTAGATAGTCAAGACGAGTCAACGCACTAATGAAGCTGGTGAATAAGGCGCGATCAAAGAAGTCAGGAATATCATCTGCATAGAGCACAGACAAACGCTGCCCGAGCAAGTGACACAGGTCAACAACTTCGTTTTCAGTTAAATTGCCTGAACCTTGTTGAGCAAGCAGGGCAAGCGTCATAAAGTAGCGCTCAAGACTTTGACCAACTGGAGTTGCTAGGACTTGCAGCTGCTGATAATGCTTACTATTGGACTCAGGAACGCTAAGTGTATCATCACCCAAGTCAACGATGAGTCCATGAGATAGTAGGTTGTCAACTTTTTTATTGAGTGTATCAGCCAAGCCATGTGCTGGATAATATAAGAATAGCTCACTTTGTAAGAATGGATATAGCTGCTCAGCGATACTATCGAGACGGCTGCGTTTGATACGCCCATTGCGTGCAACTAGCGCGGATAGGAAAGATAGCAGGATAAAGACATGCAAAATGTTATTACGGAAGTAGCTGAGTAATGCTGCTTGCTTACCTGCGACCTGAATGATATCGCCTAAGATGTGCGGCGTACGCTCAATAAGTTTTAGCTTAATACCATAATCGATGATTTGCTGCGGCGTCATATCAGTGATAACCGTATCTTCTGAGTAGACCAGCTGTTGAGCCAGACCTTGATACAAAGCGATTTGCTCACGGCAGCTATTTTCATCTAATGCAGCTTTTGGTGCAGATAGCAAAACTAATGACAGTAGCGATACAGGGGTTACAACCGCAGCTTTATTTATATGCTGCATGACTTTTACGCCGATGTTATCAACCATAGCGCTGGTCTTTTCATCAAGCGGCGAGTCAGTACGATCAGATGGTAAGCTATTGGCTGGCACATCGAACTTTGTCATAAATTCGCTAAGGTGTAGCGGTGTACCAAAGCTTAAATGTACATTACCAAAGATACGCTCAATTTTGCGGCCAACTTTGAGCAGACCGATTAGAGACTCCGACTCTTTTGGCTTACCTTTTAGCTCACCGACATACGTGCCGCCTTCCATAATACGTTCGTAGCCAATATAAGTTGGGATAAATACCACAGGTTTATTGGTTTGGCGTAGTTGGCTATGTACGGTCATCGCTAGCATACCCATTTTTGGCGGTAACAGGCGACCTGAACGTGAGCGACCACCTTCGATGAAGTACTCAATTGGAGTGTTACGCGTGATCAGAGTATGCATGTATTCGCGTAGGACAGCGGTATATAGTGCGTTACCACGGAAGCTGCGACGAATATAAAAAGCGACTGCACCGCGTAATAATGGGCCTAATACTGGTACATCTAGGTTGTCACCTGCTGCGACATAAGGAATACTCAGGCCGCGTTTGTAGATGACATAAGACAATAGTAGGTAGTCAACATGGCTACGATGACACGGCACATAAATGATTTCGTGGTCAGTTGCTAGCTCCCGTACTCGTTCAAAGTGATGGACTTCTACGCCATCATATAACTGTGTCCATAACCATGTTAAAAAGCGTTCGAATACTCGAATAATAGGATAGGAGTAGTCATTGACCATCTCATTAGCGTAGCCTCTGGCCTGACTGCGAGCTTCTCGAACGCTAGTCCCTTTTTCGGCTGCGTCCATCTCGATTGCATGTTTGATCGCTGGCGAGTACACCAGTTTGTCCACCAAGTTGCGTCTATCTGATAAATCAGGACCCAGCATACTGGCGCGCTGCTTGTCTAAATAAATCGACAGTTGCTGCTGCAACATACGAACCAGTTCACGATTGCTATCAGCCGATGCGACTAGTGTATAACTAGGTGTTTGCTTAGCGTCAGCTGCGGCATCACTGTTAGTCACCGTTGACTTTGTGTCGAGTGAATCTGTCGCTGTTAAATTTGCTTTGACGGTATCTATAGCGACTGAGTCAAAAATAGCAGGTCCTTCCACATCACCTTTCAGACTATTATTAATGACAGTACGCAAGTCTTGCGGTGGGTGAAACTGTACAAAAGTATCTCGACCCATCACCCCAATATTAAATAATTGCTTGGTGATGCTAGGATCTTGCCAGTTGTCAGCAGTCAGCAGCTTAAACAGCGAATCTTCTTTTTCAGGCGCACGTCCCCACAAAATCGATACGGGTACTAGACGTACCTTTAGCTCAGGATATTGCAACACAGCGGAAACCAAGCGAGAAAGCCGAGGAGACAATTGGTTGTCTTTGGCATTTGGGTGATTCAAAAATATGATGGCCGCATTTTCTTTAATATTATGAGCGGCATCATTTACCCCAACTAGTGCTGGCGGCAAGTTGTACTCTTGCGTCTGCAAATCAATCAAAATACTGTTGGAACGAGAGTAATCCTGTAGTACATAAAACCGTAGCGTCTGATCATCATTGTCGAACTCAGGTAACTCGCCTAATAGCTTAGGTTTTACGGCTATATCTAGCATCTGACCTGACAGCTTACGATACAGCTGATTGATCGGTGCATTAGAGTAGGGCTTAGTAGCGCTTGCACTGCCATCAGTTTCTACAGTAGCAGTTTCAGAAGCAATGTCGGTCGTGACTGGCGCTTTAAAAATCCGTTTTTTTAGGAACTTCGGTATCATAATCAGTATCAAAAATAGTCAAATATGTTGCGCTTATGATGCCATAAAAGCCACCAAAGCGATATATAGTGTCTGTATATACTACCAATATTAATACGGTTTGGTTACGCTGTAGTGAGTGACCGATTATACAAAATGCTCAAACATTTGAAAGTTAATATATTTAGGGTAATAATATATTTTTATCGTCCATGACTCAAAAATACCCATCATTCATAAATATAGTGTCTATTTCTCTACTTCATTTTATTAAGCTTAAAACTTATGACTCCAGCTATCAATCTTGCCAAAAAACGTAAACTTGATTACCAAGTACACGAATACACTCATGACAGTAATGCCGCCTCGTTTGGTTTGGAAGCTGCAGAAAAACTCGGCGTAGCGGAGACACAAGTGTTTAAAACTCTAGTGGTAATGACCGATACAGGTGTACTTGCTGTGGCGATATTACCAGTCGATAAGACGCTTAATTTTAAAAAAATGGCTAAGGCGCTATCTTCTAACAAATTGCTGTCCTGCAAAAAAGTACAGATGGCTGACCCCAAACAAGTAGAGCGTAGTACGGGCTATGTGCTAGGCGGTGTCAGCCCGCTCGGTCAAAAAAAGCGACTAAAAACCTTGATAGATAGTACAGCTCAAGAGCATGCTACTATCTACGTGAGTGGTGGTCGCCGCGGTCTAGAGATTGAATTGCCGCCTGCACAATTGGCATCTGCGCTTGATGCTTGCTTTAGTGATATTACGGATGAATAAAAAGTTGTTCCGAGTAACAAATAAGCTGATAATTAGTTGAATATTCAACTATAAGGGTCATTGTTAGTTGAAATAGTGCCGAACTAGGTATTATCACTATTCCATGTGATTACATAGCAGACCTTAATATTTAGCGTTATTCATAAGGTTCATTTTCATTCAAATTTAAAAGGACATATTTATGCCAAACTTAGTCATACAAGCCACTCCTAATATCAATATTCCTAATGCTGATGCTTTGCTAAAAAAGTTAAACGAAGCGCTTTGGGAAACTGGATATTTTAATAAGACAACTGATATTAAGGGTCGTTTTTTGCCGTTGTCTACCTTCCTAGTAGGGATAGATGATGATGAGCAAGCGAATGGGTTTGTTTATGCCAGTTTCAAACTCATGATAGGACGTGATCTTACAATACGCAATGAGTTGTCTGAAGTATTAATGACTGCATTAGAGGCGGAGCTAGCCACAGTACAGCCAAAAGGTATCTCTCTACAGATATGTGTTGAGGTAGCAGAGCTAAGTGAAGTGTATAAGAAAAAAGTTATAGATAACTAAGGTCAGAATGTTATCAACAGATCCTAAACACAAAAAAGCGCCTAAATAATAGGCGCTTTTTTATTGATTATCTATGCTTTGGTAGTTAGTTCTAGTCTAAGAAAGCAAAATGATCGATTTCCATTGATGTCATGCTTTCGCTTGGTGCAACCATGGACTCTGCGTGACCAGACGTACGTGGTAGTAACTTATCAAAGTAGAATTCAGCAGTCTGAATTTTTGCTTTGTAGAATTCTGGTGCTTCTGTGCCACCATTTTCTAGCTTTTCGTAAGCCACGGCTGCCATACGCGCCCAGTGATAACCCATCATCACGTAGCCTGAGTACATCAAGAAATCATCTGATGCGGCTGAGATGATTTCACGATCTTTACGTGCCATCAGCATCAAGCGTACCGTTAGCGTGTTCCACTCAGCACATAGTTTGGTCAGTGCCCAAACGAATTTACGCATATCTTTATCCAGAGCATACTCGCCACACCATTTCATGATACTAGAGGTGTAGTCACGGATAATTTTACCTTTAGACTGCAAGATAACCTTACGACCTAGTAGATCAAGCGCCTGTACGCCAGTAGTACCTTCGTACATCGTCGCGATACGCGCATCACGAGCAATTTGTTCCATACCCCATTCTTTAATGTAACCGTGACCGCCATAGACTTGCTGACCGTGTTTGGCAGCTTCGATACCTAGCTCAGTTAAGAAGCCTTTTAGGATTGGCGTGTAGAAGCCTAATTTGTCATCCCATTTTTCGAACTCTTCGTCATCGCCATTGACGATACCTTGTGCCATTTTGTCGGCATAACGTGCTGAATGATAAATCATTGAGCGACCGCCTTCAGCAAAGGCTTTTTGCGTCAGTAGCATACGGCGTACGTCAGCATGATGGATGATCGCATCAGCGACTTTTTCAGGATCTTTGGTACCAGATAGCGTACGCATAGAACGGCGCTCTTTGGCATATGGCAGTGCATTCTGAAAAGAGAGCTCGGTATGCGCTAAACCTTGGATACCAGTACCGATACGTGCCGTGTTCATGAAAGTGAACATAGCTTTTAGGCCTTTATGCGGTTCGCCAATCAGATAGCCAGTAGCACCATCAAAGTTCAAGACACACGTCGAAGATGCGCTGATGCCCATTTTGTGTTCGATTGACCCACAAACGACGGCATTGCGCTCGCCAGCTTCACCTTCAGCGTTCGGGGTGAACTTAGGCACGATAAATAGTGAAATACCGCGCGTACCTTCTGGTGCATTTGGTAGACGTGCTAGAACGATATGGACGATGTTATCTGTTAAATCATGCTCACCGCTTGAGATAAAAATTTTGGTACCGCTGATTTTATAGGTACCGTCATCTTGTGGAATGGCTTTTGATTTAACTTGACCCAAATCCGTACCACATTGTGGTTCAGTCAGACACATGGTACCTGCCCATGAGCCTTCGACCAGCTTAGGTAAATAAAGTGCTTTTTGCTCATCTGTACCGTACTGAAGCAGCGTGTTGATACAACCTGTTGACAGACCAGGATACATCGACCAAGACCAGTTAGCAGTACCGATCATTTCAGCCTTAATAAGGTTGATTGATGTTGGCAAATTCATACCACCGAACTCTTCAGGGTATGAGATACCTTGCCAGCCGCCTTCTACAAACTGGTTATATGCTTCTTTAAAACCTTTTGGTGTGGTTACTACGCCATCTTCAAAATGACAGCCTTCTTCGCCACCTGATTGATAGAGAGGGGCAATGACATTTTCAGCAAAGTCAGCCATCCCTTGTAGAATCATGTCTACAGTTTCAGGATCAGCGTTTTCGCCGTTGTCTAAGCTTTTATAATGCGTCTGATAGTCAAATACATCATTGATCAAAAATTTGATATCACGTAAGGGGGCTTTGTAAGTTAACATAATCGCTCTCTTTGGTTAGTTCGCTATCATAGACTTATGGCGCAATATCTGAGTCACAACTTATGTAAGCGATATTTACTTATTTTAGATGAGCTAGACGTTATATTAGTCATCAAGTGAATTATTAGTGGACAGCTTTCCAGTGTATTAGTTATTAGAACGCCTTTATTGGCAAACAGCTGTTATAGCGTTGATATGATTATAAATCTTAAACAGCGACAAATATACAACTAATAACTATTATTCATGATTAATTATGTTATTAATTCATTTTAGTTTGTATAGGTAAATTGTATCTTTGCTTGAAATTATTCTATAAAGGGCTATGTATACTCATTTAAATTCAAAGAAAAATGGACTTATCAAATAGGAAAAGCCATTGATGAACACCTCGAAAAAGCAACAGCGAGCTTCTTGGATGAGCGCATTGTTAACTCGTATTAAGGGGTTAATCGATGGTGAGCTGAATCACTTACTCACAGTCAATCGCAGTCAGCGACCATGGCATATGCCAATAATTGCGGCGATTGCGATTAGCTTTCCGGTGTTTGTAGGGGCTTATTTTGGTGACTTGTCTTCAGGTATCAAAGCATCGCTAGGCTCGATGATTATTCTAAACCTACCATTTGTAGGCGGGCTACCACATCGGCTAGTGACAGTCATGGCTTGGGGATTTGCGATGATACTCAGCTTTGCACTGGGTCTGATCGCACAGCTGTTGCCAGTGCTGCGGCTACCCGTGTTTATGCTGATTGGCATTAGCGTAGTGATGCTAGGTCGTTACTATCGGCAACCACCACCCGCAGGATTGTTTGTGTTGATGGCGGGTGCGATTGCATTGTTTATCCCTGTACCGATTGATCAAGTACTCTCAGCGATAGGGCTTGTGATATTGGGTAGTGGCTCCTCGATGTTGTTAGCGCTACTCTATAGTTTGTTCTTATTGGCGACGCGTCCAGTTGCTTCTGTACCTGTCTATGACTATCAGCCTGATATGATTAGCGATAGTCTGATCTTGGTAAGTTTCGTTAGTTTGGCGTTGGTCGTTGCTGTTCTGTTAGAGCTGCCTTATCCCTACTGGGCAGCGATGAGCTGCTTTATTATCATCCAAGGTATGCAGCTACGAACCATGTGGATCAAGCAGTTGCATCGATTATTGGGTACGTTGGCTGGCATGGGAGTGGCGGGCTGGATGCTGTCTTGGGGGCTCTCGGTATGGGGCATTGCTATCGCGATACTGTGTATGATGTTTTTGATTGAATCGTTTGTCGATCGGCATTATGGACTGGCGGTAATATTTATCACGCCGCTGACGATATTTATCGCTGAGTATGGTAGTACGATGTCAGTGCCACCAGTCGTTGGGGAGGTTATCCAAGCGCGTATGATTGATACGGCGCTCGGCTGCATGATTGGACTGAGTGGTGGTCTAGCGATACACTCTACAAGATTGCGTGTACCGCTGCGCCGTTTTGAAAATTGGCTATTACTGCGTTTTAGTTAGTAGCCATAGATCTACAATGCTTTCTCTTTGATTAACGGTCTTTATTTAGCGCTGTTGTCGCTTGTGCTACATCGATAGTATGCCCAGTCCAACGCTCAAAGCTTAAAGCGGCTTGACCGATAAGCATACCGTAGCCTTCTGAGGTCTGTGCACCACGAGCAGAAAAATGCTGCAAGAATGGCAGCGGACGACCATACATCATGTCGTAAGCGTATTGACAGTTTAGAGCATCATCTAGCGGTAGCGTATCACCTGATAGACCGATAGAAGTGGCATTAATAATAATGTCAAAAGAGCTACTAAGTTCATTGGTCGCGCAAACCTCGATATTTTGGTCGTCGATTACTGAGCTGGCCGCACTTAACTCATTTACTAAATCAGCTGCCTTAGACACGGTGCGATTGGCAATCGTGAGAGAGCCAATACCCGCTTCAAATAATGGCAATATTACGCCACGAGCTGCACCGCCTGCACCTATTAGCGCCACACGAGCATTGGTCAATGGCCAGTCCATACTCATAATGTGATTGATAAGTCCTTGTCCATCCGTGTTGTCACCATAGAGTGCTTCAGTGATTGGTACGCCGCTTTCTAATAGTGCTTTGTTCAACAGTAACGTATTGACTGCGCCTGCCGTTTTGGCATGTTCTGATAAACCACCACGCTTCGCACAGCAATCATAAGCGACTTGTTTAAAAGGAACCGTCACGTTAGCACCCACACCGCCACCGCAAAAAAACGCCTCAATGACAGCTGTAAAACTAGCGGCATCATCAGGACAGTACTGACGCTGATAGCTAATATCAATCCCTGCTTGTACAGCAAACTGCTCATGAATCTCAGGAGATTTACTATGGGCGATTGGATTGCCAATAACGATAAAGTGTTGGGTCATAAATAGTCCGCTGGCTAGAAAATAGAAATACTAACAAAGAAGCAATAAGTGGCGCTCAATCATCATAAGGGATAACGCTATGATTGACAAACCAAGAGGCTATTACCAATCGATTATTAAAAAGTGACAGCGTTAATCAGAGGCCGCCTTATCGCCTTTAAAGATAAATTCTGACATTGAGGCAAACATACGCTAAACACGCGCAGGCAGTTTTGTACTTTCTATTAAGGAAAAGGTCGTTTTAGTACGTTATATATTTAACAAATCTGTACTCTCGGGGAGTGCTCCGCGTAACGTAAAAGGTAGTCAAGTGCTGAGCAGTTGGGTAAACTATAAAATATGGAAACCTATATCAATATGCTGTAATGACTGCTAGATTATAATATTTGTGAAATATGCTCTTTATTGAAAACTATTCGTTATCAGCGGCGTTCCTGCCAGCTCGTTAATACTATTTCGAGATCAATCTAAAAGTGTGAGTAAATTATCCATGTGGAATCCTAACCTACAGACCCTTCTAGTCGGTACGATAATGGCAGTTAGTGTGACGCTCAGTGGCTGTGACAGCACCAAAGAAGATGCTCCAAACCCAGATACTGAGACCACTGAGCAAGCAACAACGAATGAGCCAGTACAGGACAGCGCAAACAATCCTGACCTAGATGGTGCCACTGCTCAGCAAGGCACGCCAGTGAGATATGATGTCGCAGTATGGGGTACGGATAAGGTTGAGTCGCTCGCTGTAGATGAGTTAGATAGTATAAAATCGGTGTTTGGCGAAGTGATGAGCACTGACGAAAACAGCCTAGACTATGCCAGTAATCCAGCGGCGAAATATCGCTTTATGAAAACGGACGCGCCTTATCTAGATATCATCGACTCTGAAAAATATCTAGAGCTAGGTTGGTACTATGCCAATCCTACTGACACAGACAAAGAAAAAGAGCTGAGCCAAAACCACGCCAAAAAAGCCTATCAGCTATCGCGTCAATTGATGGGCGATGATGGCGGAAAAATGGTTGCTGATATGCTCAATAGCCAAATCATCAAAAATAGAATCGTCGGTGGACAAAAGATAGAGCTAGCAAAATGTGAGTTCTACAGTTGCATGCTAGTTATCAATAAAGCCGCTGCTCAAACAGACAATAGCTAAATCATGACCGATACGACGTCAGTACCAAACGGTTGGGTGTGTCTGTACCCACAAGTCAGCAGTTTGACCAAAGACAGCAGTGTGATTGAAGATAACAGGACAACCAGTCAAACGGTAACGATGTCTTTAGATAATCGCGGGCTGGCATACGCTGATGGCTTCTTTACTACCATGGGCGTTATCGATGGGTTGATACTATGGTCAGATTATCATTATCAGCGGCTTGTCTCTCATGCTGAAGCCTTGCAGCTAAACATAAATAGCGAAGAGCTATTAGCCGTACTGCAACTGTATGCCCAGCAGTTAGAGCAGGGCATGCTAAAGCTAATAATTACTCGCGCTGCGCAGGATGTGCGCGGTTATGGCTATGCACCTAGTACAAATGGTAGCGACTGTGAGATATGGCTAAAGGCTACCGCAATGCGAGTTTCTACTGCACTGCAATTGTCTTTACCTGATGGAAACTTAATACCTATCCAACCTAATGCCTCGGCAATATGTTTGTCTTCTCAGATTGCTTGCTTACCGCCACCGTTGGCAGGTCTCAAGAGCCTTAGTCGTTTAGACAATGTCCTCGCTAGTGGTGAGCTACAGCAGATAAAAGCTGAGCCATTGGCATCAAAGCTTGCTTCAACACTTAGTGAAGGACTACTACGCGATATGAGTGGGCAGTGGGTTGAGGGTACGATGAGTAATGTATTCTATCAATTGGCAGAAGCACCACTATCAGAATCCAAAGCTAGCTCTAGTATTCATAAAGATAATGAAAACTACCTAACTACCGGTCAGTGGTACACGCCTTCTATGGCTCAATCGGGCGTCGCTGGCGTCATGCGTCAAGTAATTATAGATGCACTATCAACGACGCAATATCCAGTCATAATCAGGTCGCTACAAGATGAGGATTTACCTAAACTAACGCAGCTTTTCTTTTGCAATGCACTGCGCGGTATCATGCCAATGAGCAGTCTGACGTTATTGTCAGGTGATGTTGTGGATTTTGAATCTGTTTAGCTGTTACTCTCTTTATTTAATAAACGATAGAAATGCTGTTTGAAAAACTCTTTTCTTCCTTCTTGTTGTAGGTCTTCGTAGCGCGCTTGGCTAAGTTGTAGGTATTCAGCTTCCTGTTCAATACCGATAAATTGCCTTCTTAAGACATTACTTGCAATACCTGTCGTCGCAGAGCCAGAAAAAGGGTCAAGAACCACTGCATTTTTCTTAGTAGAGGCTAAAATAATTTGAGCTAGTAAAGCCAAAGTTTTTTGCGTAGGGTGCTTACCACAAGATTTTTCCCACTTAGCAATTGCTGGCAAGCGCCACACATCTTTCATTTGCTTATCGTTATTGAGTCTCTTCATCAAATCGTAATCGAAGTAGTGCGGTACTTTAGGGTGTTTTCTTGCCCAAATAATGAATTCTGTAGAATGAGCAAAAAATCGACAAGAAAAGTTGGGTGGTGGATTGGTTTTTTCCCAAGTTATAAGATTAAGTATTTTAAAACCAAGCTGCGGTAAAATACGTCCTAAGGTAAAAATATTATGGCGTGTACCACTAACCCATAAGGTCGCATTATCTGCCATTTTTTCTCGTACAGCAGACAGTCATTCGTATGTAAATACGTAAGCATCATTGTCACTGACAAGCTTGTCCCACTGACCTTTATTGACTGACTGTACTTTACCGTTTTTCACTGTCAGACCATCATTGAATGTACTGGTCAAGAGCCAGCGCTCTACTATTATCTACACGCTTATCCATTAAGGTTCACAAGTACTGAGAGCTACTTTTGGTTTGAGCTAGCTACTCATTCTATTCTACGCCAAAGATAATAAATTCAGTATCAAGCATATTATCAGGTTCTAAAATAATATCCTTGCTTCTATATATTTCTTGTGCTTTTAGTAGAGCAGTTTCACCATCTTCTGCAACCACTTCTATAAGTGCACTCATCGTTTCGATTACTTCTATTTGATAAGTATTTGAACCGCCTGTCTTTATCATAGATATTCTCAACAATTAAAAGTTCTCGTATATCACCTCAGTCATCAATATCAAGTAGATTAGCAAAAGCCATCAAAAGAAGTGATCGTCTTTTGTTACGCAGACTTGTGCCATAAAGAAAATCGATCAATGATCCTTTTTCAATAGAAATTATTAAAAGGACAATATCGCATGCGTTTAATATATGAAAAGGTAAGGGTTCCAGTACAAATCAGACGTTTGATGGTGTTTGATGAAATTTGTAGATTGGCCAAAGCTAAGCCTAATGAAATCGTGCACTTGTCGCCTTATACTCAATTGGCTTTTGGTGTTATATATTTAAAAGACTTTAAAAAGTTTGTCGCTTTTGGAGGTATGTTTGAGTATGCGCATACGCGAGAAGAAGTCATCGAGCAGGGTATCGATGTTATTCCTAATGATGAATTGGTGATGTGTGCATTGACGGTTAATTTAATTCCTTTCACCAAACCTGCACGCAACTCGGTACAGCTGTTATGGCAGTGGAATCGCTATGTGCGTAATCGATTGCATGCTTATATCGACTATCGTGAAGAGCATTTTTTCAAAATCAATGATGAAATTGATTGGGAGTATCCAGCGCATAAGTTTCATCAGCGTCTTGTGGCTACTGCGCGATTACCATTATGGGATGATAGAGATGAGCTGATTGCCGATGTGTACTGTGATAAAAAAGGACAGCCAAAACCTAAGCACTACAACGAGAAGTGACTAATATAACTTTCGATAGTGTCCACGGCTTACAAATTCAATGATGCCTTTATCTCGTAGTACTTGTAATTGTTGGCGGATTTTATCTTTTACGTGGTTGTTTTCAGGATGTTTGAGCCGCAACTCATCAGCAAAAGCATAAACTTGATTGAGAGAAAAACTGACATCGAGACGGTCGATACATTGCCAGACATCGAGTGTCCAACCGCGTGAAGCCATAGATTGCTTGCGTAAAAATAAAGTCTTTTGGAACTGTTGGGTGACATTTTCACGCGGTATAACTTGTTGGTTTTTTACCAAAAATACTTTACCTGATTCGGGTACGTGGCGTAAGTTAATATTGCAACCAACCCAACCTGCTCGTTTTGCCGTCACTGATAAGGGTTTACGCTTAACAATAATATCGGGTGTAAAGAAATGCTTGGGAATAATCAGAAAATTATTGACGGTGTATTCTTTTGAGTAGGTTAAAAAGAAGAAGCTGGGATTATCCTTACTATTGATACGCTCAATCATCGTCTTATAAGCGCCATCATTGACAACATTGCTTAACTTGGCTTTTTTACTTTTTAGCTCATATTGCTCATTACAATTTTCGCAATAAAAATCAGCAACAGGTTTGTTATTAGCAAACTCAGCTAGCGACTGGGCGCTACAATTGGTGCAGTAACTATTTTCCTTTACCCATGCTTCACTGAGTACACGAACTTTTTGAGGTTCAGAGTGATAGTTTTTAGCGAGACTTTGGTTAAAATGTAGGTTCATAAGATATTTTCATTATTAATAGATAAACTGAGAATACTGAAAAAAACGCCTAAGTATTAAGCCATATAAACTGCTATCAATAGCAAGATAATTCATAAGCTAAGCAAATACCATTGAAAATCGCACGGTTCAGTGCTAAATTCTAGCAAACATCTGCCTCGCGAGTTGCCATGAGCAAGCCTACACCCAATATACCACCTGAACGTCCCAATGAGTCGCCGTCGAACACCCAAGATGGCACAGTCGAGGAGCGTGTCGATACCACGCTACCGGACGAGCAACCAGTGGTAGATGAGGTGGAAGACACATCAGCAACGCCAGCAACCAACGTCTCGCTCATCAGCGGCAACAGTAAACCGCGCCAATATAAGGTCAATAACCCATCGTTTTTTATGCAACGCGGCTATCAAGTGCTGCTGGTATTAGGGCTTATTGCTGCATTTTTCTTGGTCATGGTTTATCAGACATTATTCGGACGTATCGAGCAGCCGCAGCAAATGGTCACGATTGAACCAGGTCAGACCTATTATGGTCTACTACCGCAGTGGCAGCAGCAGATTCCGTTGTTTTCGGCAGGCGTGGCCAAGCTGTATATCAAGTCACAAGTCGATGCGCCGTTGCATGCTGGCACGTATCAACTACCCGAAAACCCGACTATCGCTGAGGCGCTACAGATACTAGGTCAAGGCGCAAAAGCTGCCATGGTCAAGGTACAGATTATCGAAGGCAAGACATCTAAAGACCTTTACCAAGCGCTGCGTGATAATGACAAAATCGAAAAAGAAATACTGACCGCAGATAGTGACAATGCGAGTATTGCCCAAGCGTTGGATTTGACGGGTGTATTGCCAGACAGCGTGGCTAATAGTAGTGACCCGATTGTTAACTACAATCTTGAAGGTTGGTTCGCGCCTGATACCTACTACTATGGTGAAGGAACCAGCGATAAAAAAGTACTCACCGATTTGTATAAGCGTCAGCAGCAAGTATTGACTGACGCGTGGGAAAATCGTGCGCCTAACTTACCTTACAACAGTCCTTATGAAGCGTTGGTGATGGCTTCTATTATCGAAAAAGAAACCAGTGTGGCTGAAGAGCGTCCTCTGGTCTCGGCCGTGTTTAGAAATCGGTTGAATAAAAACATGCGTATGCAAACGGACCCGACTATTATCTATGGTATGGGTAGCCGTTATGATGGCAATATCCGCCGCAAAGACATCGACGAAAAGACATCTTACAACACCTACCAAATTGATGGTTTACCGCCAACGCCAATTGCGCTACCATCAGCGGCCTCTATCGAAGCGACTCTACATCCTGCTGATAGTGAGGCGTTGTATTTTGTGGCAACGGGCAATGGTGGGCACAAATTTACCAATAGCTTGTCTGAGCATAATCAAGCGGTAAAAAACTATCTCAGTGTCATGCGTGAGAAAAAATCTCAAACGTCGCCGCAGTAAATATCCTTCTTAATCTTCTCACAAAACTTATCGTTTATTGAGTGCTACAAAGTAGAGGTGGCGCTCATCAATGACATAAGGTCATATCATGTCAGAAACTATACACACTAGCGCCTCATCGAATGTCACCAAATTAGATGCTTTAAATATGACGACTGCGCCCACACTAGGCCGCTTTATTAGTTTTGAAGGAACCGAAGGCGTAGGCAAAACCACCGCGATTGAACAGTTGTGCTTGCGCTTAGAAGCTAATGGCATTCCGTATCTGCGTACTCGTGAGCCGGGTGGTAGCCCATTTGCTGAGCAATTGCGAGACATACTATTGGACCCAGCGACGGATATCGAAGACGATACCGAGTTGCTACTATTGTTTGCTGCGCGCTGTGATCATATGCAGCAAGTCATTTTACCAGCGCTCCAAAACGGTACTTGGGTGATATGTGACAGGTTTACCGACTCTACTATTGCGTATCAGGGATTTGGTCGTGCGTATGGTGACGAGCTGGTACGTGGCAAAATCGATATGCTTATCAAACAATTTGTGACACAGCTTCCTGAGCTGACATTGTGGTTAGATTTGCCAGTAGCAGAGGGCATGAAACGTGCCAATAAGCGCAGTGCGGCAGATCGTTTTGAGCAGCAAGCTACCGAGTTTTTTACTTGGGTGCATACTGGTTTTAGCCAGCTTGCGAGCGAGTATCCTGAGCGCATACAGCGTATTGATGCATCGGGCAGTACGGATGATGTGAGTGCGCGTATATGGCAGACGGTTATGGATAAATTCGATATCAAATAATTAAATTTTGCCAAATAGATTTATAAGGCAGTTAGATGTATCGATAGCCAGTTAGACAGTCAGTCAATTAGCCCTAATAAAAAGCCCCAGCAATATGCTAGGGCTTTTTATTAAGGTAAATATTTTATCTTTAGGTCAACAAAGCAGGTAACAACACATATTATTTGTCGTCTGACTTATCTACTTTTACATCCTCAGTAGTAGCGATAAAGGCGTCGCTATCTTGAGCAGAGTCAGGTAGACGATTTGGGTCAAGCGCTCCTTTTTTGTTTTTGGGAGCGCTACCATTGCCATTACTGTTTGTAGAGGTTTTGGTCTTCGAAGTCGCTGTTGAGTTTGCAGACATGACGCCTTTATTATCCCCATTAATAGCAGATGTTTTTGGCTCTCCTACTGGCTCACTTTTCTCTACGGTAGTGTTAGAAGAGGACTTAGTCTCAGTATTACTGCTTTGGGTAGTTGATGACTGATTAGCAGTGTTTTGCTCATCACTTTTGTCACTATCTACCGAAGGCTCTGGCGCTGCTGTCTGGCTATCGTCAGGGCTAGGCTCCTGCTCTTTGCGCTTTTCAGGGGCTTTTGAGTTAGATTCAAAGTTAGCATCAGCTGCCATGCGAGCCTGCTCTTGCTTAGGCGTTACATCGACTGGCTTCGGCTGTACTTCATCGTCTACCACTAGCGATATAAGCTTACGGTCACGAGGGACAGTACCATCGAACTTATCGGTGATGACGTGCAGTTTGCCTTCTTTGTCGACGGTATATAGCGGTACGAATTGCTTATTGTCGGCTTTATATTGCTCAAAGCTATAGCTATCCGTGATGTTAGTAATCTTAATTCGAGCTTTTTTGGACAGCATACTGGCAAGCTTGGTATAGGTCACATCTTTGCCAAACAACCACTGTGAATGAAAGTTCGATTGCTTGTCATCACGCTCGCTTTTGACTTTTTCGTCACTGAATTTAAGACGGTATAGCTTACGCTCACCAAATTCATGACGATAGTGAATCTCGGACAACGTATTCATTTCTTTGTCCATACTCATCGCAAACAGACGACCAATACCGATTAGATCCAGATGATGATCTGCATGATCAGAGATAGGATTACCAAAGTAAGTACGCAGACCGCTCATGCGTGCGCGTGCAATGTTGGTGTAGTTATTATGCGCAACGATGACGTCGAAGCCTTGGTCTTTGAGAGAGGTAGCAATCAATAGCGCAATTGGGTTTGAGCCGACGATGAGAATACCATTGGTCTCAGGCTCACGTACGCCAAGTAAATTGCCGACGACTTTTGCACCTAGACCCTGAATCATGACCGTACCAATGATGACCATAAATACCAGAGGTACAAGTAGCTCTACGCCCTGAATATCATACTCTTGCAAACGAATCGCAAACAGAGATGAGATGGCAGCAGCAACGATACCACGTGGGCCAATCCAGCTAATCATCAGCTTTTCATTGGTCTTAAGGTTCGAGCCGATAGCTGATGCCCAGACTGATAGTGGGCGTGCGACAAACATTACGATAGCGAGGAGCACTAGCCCTGCAAAACCCACACTAAGCAAGCTTGCTAGCTCTACACGCGCCGCCAGAATAATGAACAGCACTGAAATCAGCAAAATGGTTAATGATTCGTTGAACTCTAAAATCGTTTCACGGGGGAATTTTGGCCAGTTTGCCAGTGCTACGCCCAGTACTGTGACGGTCAATAGACCTGATTCATGCTCTAGGTGATTCGATATTGAAAATAACACCAGTACAAATGCTAGAGTAAAAACATTACGCAAGAACTCAGGAATCATATGACGACGCATAAGGAATGCAAGTATCCAAGCGCCCGCCATACCCATTGCAGTTGCCAATACGACAATCTTAGCAAACAGTAGAATACTACTGGCTTCACCGCCTGAGATAATGTACTCATAGACCAATACCACAGCGATAGCGCCGATTGGGTCAATGATAATACCTTCCCATTTTAGGATGTTGGAAATGGTTTTGTTGGGGCGTACACTACGCAGCAGCGGCATAATGACTGTTGGACCAGTCACACAGACTAGCGCACCGAAGAGTAGAGCAATCAATAGATCGACATCGAATAGTAAATAAGTCGATAGGGCCACGATAGCAATGGTAATCAGTACACCGACCGATACCAGCATCTGTACCACGGTACCATGTTGCTTAATCTCATCGAACTCTAGCGTTAGCGATCCTTCAAATAGGATAATCGCTACGCCCAAAGAGATGAAAGGGAACATCAGCTCGCCCAACACCAAGTCTGGGTCAAATACACCCAGCACTGGGCCGACGATAATACCAATCAGTAATAAAAATAAAATGGATGGTTGCTTTAAATACCAAGCCAACCATTGGGCGGCAATGCCAATCCCAACCACGCCGGATAGCAAAAGGGCGGTATCCATAAATTAATCCTTTTATAATCTTGTCATATTTTATATCTATCGATAGCTGTTATAAGATAGTCGCTACCGTTTATTTAACATTAAGTTGTTATTCGTTTTTGTTGTAGCTAAGCCATCGCACTGATAGCCCTTATGAATCACGACATAAGCTAGATATGATATAACTACTATAAAGTAGCAAAGACAAAAGCGCTTCTAGATAAATCACAATACGCTAGAAATGCAAAAGATGGAAAACAAGAGTGATGATAGCCAGTTCATAAGCCTGCAATAAACAGCCTCATATACAAGCTAACTTTTGTTTGTTTAGTAAAATATTTGGTTTGACATCATACCATGATTTTATTTCAAGCTGATGTAAGCCGTACCTGCTAAAAAGCTATCTCACGGCCACAAAAGTGTATAAAGCCCATATGAAATAACGCTGCCTTAGGTTATCCTGCACTATGAAAAAGGCATCAGCACAATACTTCAAGTTTTTATTTATCATACAGTAGCTACGTGGGGCATGCACGTCGCGCACAGGATAATAGTGTTAGCGCCATGAAATGTCATATACTGATTGCTGACATGGTTTATTTTTATAAGACACTATTAATCATGTTCTACACTATTAACCATCTTCTAAAGACAAGCGCTCTATAAATATTCAAGTGATGAGTAGTGATAAAAATAAGCGTAAAGTAACGGCTAAAAAGCTATGACAATAAGTTCGAATAAAAGTGCTGCGCCGCATAAATAGACAAGATAAATAGATAAGAGAATATAATTTCACCAAATAGTAACGAATAGGGGCATGCCGCTTGGTGTAGTCGCTATCGCTGACAATCATAACGTGGCTGTTAATAACAGCGATTACTCATATGGAGGACACAAAATGCCTATCAATATGTTCAAAGGACAGACCACTGCCAATATGCAGCGCTGGTTACAACGTAGTGCGCTGGCACTCGCTATTAGTACCGCGATGTTCACTAGTATTAATGTAACGACGATAAACAGTGCTCAGGCTGCAGTCACTACGGCTGATTTCTCTGGTTTGGTGCAACAAGTCACGCCAGCAGTGGCACGTGTCAATGTCACCAAAACGATTAGTGAGGCCGAGCTTGCTAAAGCTCAGACTGCTGAAGTATTGCGTCAGTTCTTTGGTGATCGTCTACGTATTCCTGATCGAGTCGCGACGCCAGCGATTGAACATGCTTATGGTACGGCCTTTTTTATTACCTCCAATGGTTACATGCTGACCAATCATCATGTCATCGCAGGTGCGGACAAAATCACTGTGACGCTCAATGACAGAACCGAGCTTGATGCAATTTTGGTTGGTAGTGACGAGCGCTCAGATGTGGCCGTGCTAAAAGTTGAGGGCAATCAATTTCCAGCTTTGCCTATTGGTGACTCAAACGGTTTAAAAGTAGGGGAGCCAGTTTTGGCCATCGGTTCGCCATTTGGTTTTGACTACTCAGCCTCTGCTGGTATTGTCAGTGCCAAGTCGCGTAGCTTCTCGCGTGAGACCAGTGTGCCATTTATCCAAACAGATGTGGCACTAAACCCTGGTAACTCTGGCGGACCACTATTTAACCAGCGCGGCGAAGTGATTGGTATCAATTCGCGTATTTTTAGTGGTACTGGCGGTTATATGGGACTGTCATTTTCGATCCCTATTGACGCTGCCATGGATATTTATGAGCAGCTAAAAAATGACGGTGAAGTGGCGCGTGCTTATCTAGGAATCTATCCACAAGATATTGATCGCAATCTGGCTGAGGCTTATAATTTAGAGCGCCCTCAAGGTGCCTTACTGACTCGTGTATCACCAGATTCACCAGCACAAAAATCAGGCCTAAAACCTGGTGACATCATTTTGCAATACAATGACGTACAAATCATGGAGGCATCTGATTTGCTGAACTTGCTCAACCGAGCGCGTCCAAGCGACTCCTTCCGTGCACGGATTCAGCGTAATGGTAAGCAGATGATGATTAACGGTAAGCTTGCGTACGCGCCCAATGATGTGAGAGCACAGAGCGGTGATGAGCAAAATGATGATGTACAGTTGGGCTTGCGTTTACGCGATTTGACGGCAGATGAACAAGCAGAAATCGCTGTCGATAATAAAACGGGTATATTGGTTACCACAGTGGATCCTACTGGATTGGCCGCGCGCTCAGGTATCCAAGCTGGTGATGTTATCACTAACTTTCATCAAAAGCCGATTGAAACAGTGGCAGACTTTTCAGGTGCTATATCTTCTCTTCCCAAAAAAGGTGTGGTCACTATAGAAGTTATACGCCAAGGCATTCCTGCTATTATTGGTCTGCGTATTGAGTAAGTGTCATGATTAAAGAGCGACTGCTAATGTGACTAATAATGTAACTAATAATGTAACTTAGATTATGGTTCAGAGTATAAAAGCAGCGCGCACGTCAATAATTGTGCTTGTCTATCATGGAGGTCGACCTCTATAATGTTTGGTTTTTTATCAAGCAGCTAAGAGTAAGACCTCAACAGCAATCCATTCGTTAAGTGAGTTATTGATCAATCAATACGCTCTAAGGTGGGCCGAGTCGCTTAGTAGGCTCGTACCATTATGCAACCGCTAGGTAATTATGACTGACCCCGCTCTACATACGCTTATTACAACGACGTCAGCAGCACTGCTAGCGTACATTGCACTGTGGTCAGGGCTACAAACGTTTAATGCCAATCCTACCAAGCGCTTTCTGCGTATTTGGGTGAAGCTCGCATTATATTATGCCGCTTATACGATGCCTGTTTGGGCGATATTGCTCATCATGGTTTGGTCACAGGACCTGATGCCGATGTTAGCGCAGCTATCACTACCTGCTGTACTGATGGCAATATTGATTATGGGCTTGTACTTTTATACTGTCATTGTACAACCCAACCGCTTACGATTAGAGAATCATTCTATTGACTTAGACTTGTCTACACCGCTCAAAGTCGCCGTATTAGCAGATTTACGTATAGGAATATACGGTGGTAAGCCGCGTCATATCCGCAAGCTAGTCTCTACTATCAATGCCTTATCGGCAGATGCCGTACTGATTACGGGCGACTGGCTATACTATCCTAGTGCAGATTTGGTGGGTCAGTTAATGCTGTTTAAAGGGGTGAATAAACCTGTTTATACGGTCATGAGTACCTCGGACTTGCGTTATCAATCTATGAATACGACCAAGCAAGGTCAGCCACTATTGGAAGATACGTTGGCCAGTACTTTTGATGTACTCGACATCAACTATATCGGTCAGCAATGTACGTCACTGCCACTCAAATGTGCAAGAGCAACAAATAAGCAGTCAGTCGTCAACCAGTCGACTTATCAAACTAATAATCAAAACAGTATTGAGCAAGAAAATCCGAATATAAATCCATTAGTAGCGGTGCTTTGTGGCTGGCAAGATGTACCCAAGCAATCTACAGATATCGAAACGTCAGAGGCGACTGATAAAGCAGTGCTGGGGTCGGAGATTGCCAATGCCACCAGTCCAGTGATTATCTTAGCATCACGATTTGATAGCATCAGTGATCTGCCAAAATCTTTACAACCACGCCCTTTGTTGATAACAGGCGCTGCAAAGGCTATCCAAAAAAATATCCTGCTTGCTCAAAGACAAAACGATATTCGACGCAGTGGTGAGCAATCAGCATTGCTATATAACAGTCGTATGGGTAAGCAGCGCGGCTTATATCAACATGCAAGTGCACAGATATTTGTTAGTAGCGGCATCGGTACGAGAGGGTTGCCTTTTCGATTCTATCGACCTACTATCGATGTGTTGACGATTCGTTAATATTACATAAGAGACTTATCAGCGTACGTTGATTACGCTAAACTGCTATTTTTAGTAATGCGATTACTTATGTACAAGGTTTTAGGCCAAGCGCTATAGATTTAAGCAAAAAATCATTCCCATTTTTTGGTACTAAATTTATGGGCTGACTGTCAATTGATTGATAGCTGTCAAATCAAAATATGCTACACTAACGAGCACTCTTATTATTATATTTCTGTCAGTTAGTAGGTACGCCTATTACTCTTGGTAGATTGCCAGCACGATACTGATATCGTAGATATAATCATCTATGATACAAACGCTATTATAGTAAGTAGAGAAGCAGCATTAACATCAAGTAAGTTACGCCATCAGCGTTTATCAACGCACACAAAGCAATGGCCACTTGCAAACGACCTATCATGTGACAGCTTTAATAAAAGCTAGGATAATACAGTAAGGCACGGTTATGAGCACAGCATACGACGAGATCAAAACCCGACTACAAGGCTCAATGGTAGCTTTGGTAACGCCCATGCACCCTGACGGTAAGGTCGATTATAAACGTCTCGCAGATCTCATAGATTGGCAGATCGAGCAGGGCACACACTGCCTTGTGGCTGTTGGTACTACTGGCGAATCAGCGACCCTATCTATGCAAGAGCATAGCGATGTCATTCGCTATTTCGTGCAGCATGTCAAAGGTCGCGTACCGGTCATCGCGGGTACTGGTGCCAACAATACGATGGAAGCCATCAAGCTGACTCAGGATGCGGCCGATGCAGGTGCAGACTGTGCGTTGCTAGTCGCTCCTTACTACAATAAGCCGCCACAAGAAGGCTTGTTTCAGCATTATCAAGCCATTGCCAAAGCCGTAAATATACCGCAAATGCTGTATAACGTGCCTGGACGTACAGTGGTTGATATCGCTCAAGACACGGTCGAGCGTTTGTGTGATATCGATAATATCGTTGCTATCAAAGATGCGACAGGGTCTGTCAGTCGCGGTGAGCAATTGATCAAAGCCGTTGGTGACAGAATGGTTGTATTATCTGGTGATGACGGCACTGCGCTTGATCTAATGAAAGTAGGTGGCAAAGGCAATATCTCAGTCACTGCCAACGTCGCACCAAAAGCCATGAGTGAGACTTTTTCTGCGGGTCTACGTGGTGATTTCGAAGCGGCTGGTAAAATCCATGACGTGGTCAAGCATCTGCATCGCGATCTGTTCATTGAATCAAGCCCTATCCCAGCGAAGTACGCCTTGCATAAAATGGGCATTATCGATAAAGGTATTCGTCTGCCACTCGTATGGCTCGCCGAGCAGCATCATGCGACTATTGATGAAGCATTGGTTCGAGCAAACATACGATAAATTGATATTCGGCGATTTTAGATTTGCTGCACATTAGGTGATTGATATTCGAGCTAGCAGCAAGTCAACTTATCATGATAAGTCAATCGCCTACATGAGCAATAACTGCTAACTCAGAGAGACAACATGATGACAGTAACATCAAAGACAGTATCATCAACGACTGCAAAAATACTTCCAGCAATGCTGACCTTGGTTTTGGGTAGCACTTTGGTATTAAGTGGCTGTCAAGCGACCAAAAACTTGCTTGGTAAACGTGACAACGGTAGCTTAGATTACCAACAAAGCAAAAAGCTTGCACCGATAGAGCTACCTGCCGCCCAAGAAACGGCACCTTTTGTCCCTTTGTATTCAACACCTAATGCTGGGGCAAATACGCTCCAACTACAAAATGAGTCAGGCAATCAGTATCAGCTGCCAAAACCTCAGCGTGCTGTTAGCAACGCTTCGAACTAAACTTATTCCCTTATCTATATCGCTGACTGTTGCGTTTTTTATCATAGCCGCAAACCATGTATCTTACATCAGTCAGCGGTAGCTGCGCGTTTTTACCACATAAGCTTGAACGAACAGGAACCCCCATAATGCAAAAGCAACAACTGCTGTATAAAGGTAAAGCCAAATCTGTCTATGAAACAGAGGATAATGATCTTCTGATTTTGCACTTCCGTGATGATACCTCAGCGCTTGATGGTAAGCGTATCGAACAGTTAGCACGTAAAGGTGTGGTTAATAACCGCTTTAATGCTTTTATCATGCAAAAATTGTCTGATGCTGGTATTGAAACACATTTCGAGAAGCAATTGTCTGATGACGAAGTGTTGGTTAAGCGCTTGGACATGATTCCTGTGGAGTGCGTGGTGCGTAACTTTGCAGCTGGTAGTTTGGTGCGTCGTTTAGGCTTAGAAGAAGGTCAGGCATTGACGCCGCCAACTTATGAGCTGTTTTATAAAGATGATGCGCTAGGTGATCCGATGGTTAACGAATCACTTTCTGTATCTCTTGGCTGGGCGACCAAAGAGCAACTGGCTAAAATGGAAGAGCTAACCTATCAAGTCAACGATGTACTAAAGGCATTGTTTGATGCGGGTGATTTAATTCTAGTTGATTTTAAATTAGAGTTTGGCGTATTCCATGACCGTATCGTATTAGGTGATGAGTTCTCACCAGATGGCTGCCGTATCTGGGACAAGAACACTAAGAAGAAACTTGATAAAGACCGTTTCCGTCAGTCATTAGGCGATGTGATTGAAGCTTATGAAGAAGTGGCTGACCGTATTGGTGTACCATTAAAATAAGCATTTGATAGTTAGCATACAATAAAAAACTGAGCCATGTGCTCAGTTTTTTTATGGCATTATATTTATGATAGTACCCTAGTGAGGAATTGAACCTTCGGCTGTAAGCTATATATGCCAATAGGTTAAATTGTTGAGATAATGACGGTGTACTTAGCATACATATTCTATCGTATTTGAATTGCTGGCTACCTAGTGTTTTTACCTATTAAAAAGTTCATATGTTAATTCAAGACCAAAAAAAATTTTGGTCTTGCGTCTGTCAATGCTTCTAAAAGGTACAAATCTTGAAAATTTCTTTCTCCCCATTCAACTAGTTGTAATTCCCCTGAAAGACTTTTAATGTAGGAATTCACAAAAGAAGACAACATATATTGCGAAAAAATAGGATGTTTATCAGTAAAGTATTTCCATCCAATAATGTAAACTTCTTTCCATTTTAACCAGTTTTCAATCAGATAATCTGATACTACATCTGTAAGCGCATCTAGGCTTTTACCTGTAACTAGCTTAGGGCTGTAAGATCCGTACAATACCTTCCCTATTGTCAAAGTGAAATCTTCTTTACTCTCACAGCCCATTAAGTCTATAACAACTATGTTAGGGTCATCCAATCTTTGCTTACCAAATTGAACCCAAGACTCGTTATCTCGAAAATAAATCATTTAATTCTCCCAAAAGCTTTACTGCCATGAATACTAGGTTCAAACTCAGCTGCTGGACTAAATATGCAAACCTTATCCAGAACAGTACATACAAAGGGTATACCTCAACGAAACCAACTATTTCACCCCAAAAACCTATTAACAGACCACTTAAAACAAACCACCATAAGGGAACCACTAATAAAAGACTGCAACTCCTATCCATTTATCAACCAGTATCATTTTTTAGGCACAGGCTGGTAGTTTAGCTCGTATAAAAAATCAAACATAGCGCCAACACTGTCCCCGATACCTTATCTTACTTTTATGCTAATTTGTTAGTACTTATTCATATCAATTAGACCATAAAAATAAGAAAAGGTTTCGCTAATGTCTACTGCCTCATCAACCGTTTTGGAGCCTGACTGGTTCACTCGTCCGACCTGTGTGGTCGCTGCTGACCTGATTGGTAAGGTTTTATGTCGACAGCTAACAGATAGCGATGGACAGCAAAAAACGCTACGTATGCGCATCTCTGAGACCGAGGCCTATATTGGTCAAGATGATCCCGCCTGCCATTCACATGCAGGTACTCGAACGGCGCGCACAGAGATTATGTATGAGCAAGGCGGCGTGTTTTATGTCTATTTGACCTATGGCGTGCATCATATGTTAAATTTGATTAGCGGCTCTGTAGAGTCGCCTGAATCGGTATTGATTCGCGCTGGGTTTTTGACTGATGATAGTGACCGTCTGATCGAAGAGCAACAACTCAGTTCAGATAAACAGTTTAAACATCCTAAGCAGTTCGCAGGTCCTGGGAAATTGACCAAACGCTTGCAAATTGATCGTGATTTATATGGCAAATCTATTTCCCCATCATCAGAAGTTTGGATAGAAGATGATAATTGCCAGCCACCTGTATCACTACGCCCACGTATTGGTATTGATTATGCAGGTGACGCCAAAGACTGGCTGCTACGTTATATATGGACCGATCATTCTTCCTTATCTAAGAACTAGCAGATTGAGATTCAAAACTATTTTATAAGGTAAACCTATGTATAAGTTGACTGTTTTTATTCCTGATGTAGCGTTAGACCAAGTAAAATTTGCTCTGTTTACTGCTGGTGCTGGGAAGATTGGAAACTATGAGCAATGCTGTTGGCAGGTACGAGGAGCCGGTCAGTTTATGCCATTGTCAGGCAGTAATCCACACATTGGTACACAGGACAGCTTAGAGGCGGTCGATGAATGGCGAGTGGAAATGGTGGTAGATGAAGCTTTTATCGATGCTACCATTATCGCGTTAAAAGAAGCGCATCCCTATGAAACGCCAGCTTATGATGTGATAAAAGTCTTGGATTTTTAGTTTTATCTAGAAAAATATCAGCTTATGGAGTGTAAGAATTCTGATAAAAAACCAAATAAGCCACTTGATAACTTATTTGGTTATAAAATTTTTGATATTTCAACTGAGTGTCAACAGTTAATATCAGCCTCTAATAACTGATTAATCTTTTTTAAGTTTAATCACGTTGTAGCTTGGATAGCCTAGCTCGATTTTATAATCATCGCGTCCGCGCTCAGCCTTTATCTTAATCTTACGATCACCGTTTTTATATTTGACGTCTTTGACGCGATATCCCATGCTACGGACTTTGCTAGCAGCTCGTTGCTCGATAACGGAGACATAGCTGTTTTTATCGTTCTTTTTGTCTTTGTGTTTTTTATGGCCTTTATTGTCCTTATGAGTATGTTCGTAAAGGTCGTCATAGCCATTGTAGCCACTCGGCGCAGTCACACAGCCTGTGGTCACTGCCAATAAAGCTGCGACTATGCTGCCAGTCGCTACCGTTTTTAATGTTGAAAATGATAGAGTTTTCATAATGATATTCCTAATAGTATATCGTTGCTTAATACGGGTAAAAGCTAAATGTACCAAAGTGATTAGTTAAAAATGCTAAAACCCATCAATCTTTTCTGACTTTGATAACATCTAAGTTTGGATAACTTAATAGTATCTCGTACTTCTGTGAACCGCGTTTGGCCTCAATCTCAAAGATACCGCGCTTGTTTTTTTCTTCAAGATCGATACCTTTAACACGGTAGCCCATAGCCCTTACTTTATTGATAGCACGGCGTTTAATAGCTGGGTAACGTGATTCTCTTTTAATAGTGTCTTCGACATCGACTTTTTTATAGCGCTGACCATTTTGGTAATCATCTTTATGCTTGTTTTCTTTATAGCGGCCATTATTATTTTGTGATTGATTATTGTCCCAGTTATCTGGCCATGCTCTTTTGCTTGAGCTGATGAGTCTTAGGGCAGGGTAAGTATATTTTAGCTCGTAGGCTTGGTTGTTCTTTTTAGCATAAGTCGTAAGAGCTCGATCACCACGGTAACTATCAGCTCTGATATCTATAACTTGATAGCCTTTGCGGCGCAAGTCTTGCCTAAGCTGCTGACTTACGCGATTAAAATTATTATTTTGGATATTATTATCACCACGGTATACAGGCTGACTGTCATATCCTGACCCTACAACCGCACAACCCACTGTCGTACCCAATAATGCAACGACAAGACCAGTAGACAAAGTGGCCTTAATAGAAAATGGTTTTATCGTTTTCATGGGGCAGTATCCTATGATGAGCTTAAGTAGGTAGTGTGGATTAAATGTGTCTGTATTCGCTATAACTATAAGATTCTAAAAGTATTTTAGCTAACTAAATTAGATTATAATTAACAATCGTCTCTAGTAGTTTATTTTTCGAAATATTTCCTTACATTATCTATAATAGAGTACAAAAATTTGCGGTAAGTGTCTTTTGCGTTAATAAGTTGTAATAATTGCGGTAAGTAAAATAGATTGTTGTAAGCATATGCTTACACGCAATGACGTTTACGCGACTTAACATACGAGTGAGAGTTAGGCATTATAGTCACACGGCATTAGGGAATGTGACTCAAGGATTGAGTTGACCGCATTAAGGATAATGATTCGATAACTAGCGTCAGGATGACAATAGCGATTGAAGTAAGGACACAGTCCCTTTGCTGATAGCAGCAAGTAATACTGAAGCTGTAGTGTAGTAAAAAGGGCAGGATGCCCAGTATCACAATATACTGAATATTTGTGCAAGGATGCATGAAAAGCAGTCGTGATAGGTAACATGGATAGTTAACAATAAAACCGCATAACAATTGATTGCTATGCGGTTTTATCGTGTCTGGAGAATGGTAATTTATTTCTCCAACAGCTTATCTGTACAGTATAAATCTGCCATAAAAAAACCGCATATATTTCTATGCGGTTTTTCGGTTTATTCAGTACAGTAGTTATGAACTAAATATATTAATATTTGTTTTCTACACGCCAATCATCTACTTCACGCTCTGCGTCTTCTTTGGCGTGACCATAGCGCTCTTGTACGCGACCTACTAGCTTATCACGGCTACCTTCGATATGGGTAAGATCGTCGTCTGTTAGCTCAGCCCATTTTTGTTTAACTGAACCTTTCATTTGGTTCCATTCGCCTTTTAGAGTATGTTCGTTCATTGTATTATTCCTTTTATTGAACTTATTGTGTTTGATTTATTTTTTGGTAATTGTCTTGATTCTTATTTCACGATATATATTGCTAATACTACTATTTAATTTTTATTCTAATTGTATTGCACAAGGATAAATGATTGGTTCCAAATATCTTGTGAAATTAAATATAGGACTTTTCAATTCAGCTGTCTGTATATGCTATGTTTATAGTGTTACTTAATTATATTGAGCGTTTACTAAGTGTTATCTACAGGGCTACTGTAGTAGTGCCACGTAAATTGCGTCTATTGTGCGTGATAATAATTTTTTCTATTAACTTGTTTTTTATATGAATATTAAGAAAATATATTATTTATTCAAAAATACTTATGTAAATAAAAAAGTAGAGACTCAAAAATAGAGTAGCTGCTTTTTTTATTATCTTTAAAATTGATTAAAAACTATCTCGTTGGATATTTATTCAAATAGTGATGATAGCGTTTAGTGAGCTTTTTTATTCGTATACGATCAGAAATCAATGAGAAAATTGGTGAGGCATTTGGTTTGGGCGACTTCCCTTGTCCCATGCGTTGTAATTGTCGCTTGATGACCGCCATTGTAGCAACTGCACTCAAGGTTTTATCTTTCCAGCGTACCACAGGATTGTGAGCACTAAGCGTACTATCATTTTTCCAGTCATTCGGTAGAGCAGGGTTCATGGCTAATGCGGTTCCCATACCAACCACTTCAATCCCTTGCGCCAGTACATCTTCTGCGACAGCCAATCGCCTAACACCACCTGTCGTCATGATAGGCATGGTAGCGACTTGAGCAATCTCCTTTGCAAAGTCTAAAAAGTAAGCTTCTCGTTGCAACGTGCGACCATCAGCTGTGCTGCCTTGCATGGCTGGGCTTTCGTAGCTGCCACCTGATAGTTCAACCAAATCTACGGCCAATTCATTCATCGCTGAAATAACTACTTTAGCGTCAGCTGCATCAAATCCTCCGCGCTGGAAATCTGCTGAGTTTATCTTCACAGCGACTGCAAGGGTAGGCGCAACTTGAGCACGAATGGCGTTGATTACTTCGATTAACAGTCGCATACGATTCTCAATCGAACCGCCATATTTATCTTTACGTTTATTGGTAAGCGGTGATAAAAATTGAGAAATTAGATAGCCGTGGGCAGCATGAATTTGTACACCATTGAAGCCAGCTTGCTCTGCTTTTAGTGCACTATCGGCGAACCGCTGTATCAGTTGCTCGATATCTTGCTGCGTCATCGCACGCGGTTTACCAAATAGATGAGAGTGTTTGCCCAAGTCAATTGCCACGTCAGAAGGTGACAGCACATCGCCGCCCATGGCAGCATATACTTGACGGCCAGGATGATTGAGCTGCATCCAAACCTGTGTATTGTTGTGCTTGGCAGCATTTGCCCATGCTCTAAAAGGCGCTATCTCACTGTATTTGTCTAATACGACACCACCAGGCCCTGTCATAGCGCGGCCATCTACCATCACGTTTCCAGTGATTAACAGACCTGTCCCGCCTTCGGCCCAGTTTTTATATAGGCGGAGCAGAGTAGGGCTTGGGACTTGACCGACATCAGCCATGTTTTCTTCCATGGCAGCTTTCGCTAAGCGGTTGGGTAATGTAGCGCCACAAGGCAGAACTAAAGGAGAGAATACAAGTGATGTCATGATAATGGCCTAGAAATGGTTGTTTTGTGAAGCATGAGTTCTACTATGGGTTTGGCTATAGACATATGGTTTAAATGACTATAACCTTATAGCTAAGATATTCGCTGTTGGCAATTGACTATTATCATCACATTTTTTTGGCACAATAGCACCTAAGGTAAATTACTGGTGTGTCGAAATAACTATCTATTGAATAGGAATACCTTTGCATTGAATGTATTAGCGCAAGATTTGACAGTTCCAGTAAAGTCTAAACGTGAGCTGGCGAAAGCCAAGACTCGGCGTGCGTTATTAAAAAGTGCCTTGCGGTTGTATAGTTTGGAAGGTGCTCAGGGCATGAGTATGAATAAAGTTGCCAAAGGTGCAAGTATTGCACAGCCCAGTTTTTACAATCATTTTGAGAGCCTAGAGACGTTACAAAATGAGCTGAGCGCCCAACTAAAAGACAATTATTTGTCACCGATGCGACTGGCATGGGTCAATATGCTCAAAGATTATGATGTGTTGAGTAAAGATCAGTTTAATCAGCAATGTCGACAATGTCTGATTATGATTTTTGATTCTGCATTTGAGAATATCGCATTGTTTCAGCATTTGTTAGAGGATCGCCCTAGATTTAGTGACAATATAGAAAACCAATCTTCATTAAATAATGGACTGGGCAATCTGATTACCGAAATACAAGAAGAATGGACAGAGATATTTATTCAAGGATTGCAGTTATCTAATCGTACTTGCGAGCGCAGTGCTGTCAATCTATGCGTCGATATGGCGGCGGCACAAGTACATGAGTTGATATTGGGCTGTCATCAGCAGCGTTACTCAAGACAACAAGCGATTGCCACCTTGAGTATCAGCTTTGATGCACTGTTCGCCAATTTTTTGCACGGAAGCAATACTAGTCAGTAGTGATAATAAGCAAAAATTATTGTCATGAAATCTAGAACAAAAAACACAACAGGGAGAGTGACTATGGCCACAACCACGGCTGCACCAACGTTAGGCGAAGCGCAAACGCATTTTAGAACTTGTACATTGTGCGAGGCGATGTGCGGCGTCGAAATAAAACATGATGGCGAAAAAGTCTTGTCGATTAAAGGGGATAAAAACGATCCCTTTTCGCAAGGCTATATTTGTCCGAAAGCCACTGCTTTGCAAGATTTGCATGAAGATCCTGACCGTTTACGTCAGCCGGTAGAGAGAACGGCAGACGGTTGGAAATCTATTAGTTGGCCAGAAGCGTTAGATAAAGTTGCTGCAGGTATTCAATCCATACAGCAAAAGTATGGTCAAAATGCATTGGGTGTTTATTTGGGTAATCCTAATGTACATAATATGGGCGGTATGTTGACTATCAAACAACTGCTTACCAGTTTAAAGACGCGCAGTCGTTTTTCTGCCACTTCTATCGACCAGCTGCCACATCATATTATTAGCATGCATCTATTTGGTCACATGCTGCGCATTCCAGTTCCTGATGTCAATAACACACAATACATGCTTATCATCGGTGGCAATCCGCTGGCTTCCAACGGCAGTATCATGACTGCGCCCAACATGCGTCAAAAGCTAAAGGATATCAAAGCGCGCGATGGCAAGGTGGTAGTGGTTGATCCAAGACGTACCGAAACCGCAGACATCGCTAGTGAGCACCACTTTATTCGTCCAGCGACGGACGTACTGCTGCTATTAGCCATGCTCAATGAAATCTATACGCAGGGTTATGCCAAGCTCGATACTAGAGTGGCGGCCTTGACACCTGAGATCGATCGACTTGCTTTGTTTGCTGAAAAATACACACCTGAGTCAGTGGCAGATATCACAGGTATTACCGCAGCCGAAATCAAACGTATCGTTAAAGAGTTTTGTGAAGCAGAAAGCTCAGTTTGTTATGGCCGTATGGGTATCTCGGTGCAAGAGTTTGGTTTGCTCAGTCAATATCTATCTATGGTCATCAATATCGTCACGGGTCGTTTAGATGAAGTGGGTGGACTCATGTTCCCAAATCCTGCCGTAGATGTTGTGAACAGCTCAGGCCCAGGCTATTTAGGTAAACGTCATAGCCGCGTCAGCAACTTGCCAGATTTTAATGGTGAGTATCCAGTGGTTGCGATGGCAGATGAGATGTTGGTCGAAGGGGAAGGTCAGTTAAAGGGATTCGTTACGGTCGCTGGCAACCCAGTTCTAAGTACGCCAAATGGTGAAAAGCTGGATGAAGCATTATCTCAGTTAGAGTTTATGGTTTCGCTTGATTACTTTGTGACTGAAACCAGTCGCCATGCCAATATAATTTTGCCACCTGTATCGCCATTAGAGCGCGACCATTATGACATCACCTTTAATGGCTTTGCCGTGCACAATGTCGCCAAATATTCGCCTGCTTTGTTTGACAAAACCGACGATACCAAGCATGACTGGGAGATTTATTTAGGATTGGCTGACCGCCTAGACAAAGATGCGCCAGAAGCAACGCAAAAAGAACGTGCCGCGACAAAAGCCTTTGGTCCTAAGTTCTTGTTAGAGCAAGGTCTAAAGTATGGCCCTTATAAAGACGTGACATTCGAAGCACTGGTTGAAAATCCGCATGGTATCGATTTGGGTCCGTTGCATCGTATGTTGCCAGAGGCTATTAAACACGCCGATAAACAAATTCACCTTCATGTCGATTTTTATCAGTCAGATTTGGCCCGTGTCAAAGAGATGGTGCAACAGTACAACAGTAATGAGATTTTGCTAATCGGTCGTCGTCATGTACGTAGTAACAACTCATGGTTGCACAATAGCCATCGATTGGTAAAAGGTAAATCTCGCTGTACATTGATGCTGCATCCGCAAACAGCAGCACAACATGGCATTGTAGACGGTCAAGATGTCAGAGTAACTTCTCGAGTGAGTAGCGTGGTCATTGCAGCAGAAGTGACGGATGAGCTTATGCCAGGAGTGGTCAGTATTCCGCATGGCTTTGGTCACGGACGCAAAGGCGTTAAGCAAAAGATTGCGCAAGCGCATGCAGGTGTCAGCGTCAACGATTTGACCGATGAGACGTTGATTGATCAGTTGAGTGGTAATGCCGCCGTTAACGGTGTGCCTGTGCAACTAGAAGCATTGGATATGGGTGTAGATGGTTTATCTACTGCTACAGAGACTGTAGCGGAAGGTGCACTAGCATAAAGTTAATCATATATTTGTAAAAGCATAAAAAAGGCGTTCACGTAAAGTGAGCGCCTTTTTTTGTTTGCAATCTGAATACATCGCTGATCCAATTAAACGCTCATGCCAATAAAGTCAAAATCGACATTAGGGGTTTCGCCTTGGATTAATAAACTAAGGGCTTTTGCAGAGCCGCAAGAGTGTGTCCATCCCAAGGTACCATGTCCTGTATTGAGCCATAAATTGTCAAAAGTCGCTGAAGCGTTATGACTACCATGTTTGACTTGACCGCAGTGTGCGCGACCAATCAAAGGTACGTTCGATGGGGTCATCGGGCGCAGTCCTGTCCAATATTGCACCGAGTTTGCGATGATACCTTTCGGAAATAATTGCTGTACGCGGCGAGTGATGGCTTCACAGCGCGTAGCATTTAATTCTAAATTATAGCCATTAAATTCTGCGGTGCCAGCAACACGTAATTTGTCACCCAGTCGTGAGGTAACCAGTTTGAATTCATCATCAATCAAACTGACAAAAGGCGCTAAGTGGGGTGCGCGCGGATTCACCGTATACGTAGCCGAATATCCCTTTGCTGGAAATATTGGCGCGTGTATCCCCAAAGGTTTTAGCAGAGGTACGCTATAGCTGCCAAGAGCGACCACATGACTATCAGCCGTGAAAGTCTGCGCATTTTCGCCTTTTGGACGGATAGTAATACTGTGTACATGCGGACGGGCAGAGTCAGCATCAGTATTGAGCGCTAAGATCTCGGTATCATATAAAAACTGTACACCAGCATCGATGCAGCGCTGTGCCAAACGTTGGGTAAACAAGTGTGCATTGCCAGACTCATCACGACTGGTATAAGTCGCTCCAGTGAGCTTATGCGCAATTGGGTAAAGCGCAGGTTCTAAGTTGACAGCATTATTGATATCAATCACATGGCGCTCACAACCAAGCGCTTGCATGCGTTCAGTTGGTTCGATAGCCGCATCAAACTCTGCCTGATTGGTATAAAAATGCATGATACCGCGTGTTTGCTGCTCGTAGTTGATACCAATATCCGCGCGCAGCTGTTGTAAGGTATCTCTTGAATATAGACCTAAGCGCACCATTTGCACCAGATTGGCATCGGCTCTATCGGCGCGGCACTCTTGCAAAAATTGCATGGCCCATTTGAGCTGCGCTTTATCCGCACGCAAGCGATACAGTAGCGGGGCATCTTCTTTAAACAACCACTTGAGCGCTTTCATCGGGGTTGCAGGATTGGCCCAAGGCGTGGCATGTGAGACAGATATTTGACCGCCATTGGCAAATGATGTCTGCATACCTGCTGCTGATTCTCGCTCAATCACAGTCACATCATAGCCTGCCTGACGTAGATACCATGCGGTGGTCACACCCACCACGCCTGCTCCGAGTACCGCAATATGTGTCATAGGATTCTCTATGCTCATGTTAGTCATGACGGTCGCGCTGTATTGAACGACCATCACCTTCGCTACGTCGCTTGCTTGATTCGATTTACTTTTTATTTTGGACGCGCAACATCTACTTGTAGTGCGGCTGGTAAGTCCAATATGCTCAAATCACTTTCTGCCAATTGTTCAGGACGCGCCACGACCAAAGCGGTAAAGCCGTCATCATTTTTCATCGCATTGACCACTTGGATTTTATCAATTTTGTCACCTGCGGCTGGTACCTCACCAATGCCTTTTACATAATGCAAAAATGCTTTGGGTGCAGATTTAAAGTAGATGCGAGCGATGACTTCCTGGCCCAAGTAGCAGCCTTTATCATAGTCCATGCCGCCGCGCTGATGTAGACGCAGCTCTTGCGGTTGAAACTCACCTTGAGTCGCGGCCACAATCCAATAATTACCAGTGGCAATACTGCATGCCATCCAAGCCTGCGTATCGTCAGCAGTATTATGATCATCTTTGTGGCTAAAAGTCGGCACATCTGCTAGCACGCAAGGATAAATCGCTGCTGGTGCACTGGTCTCAAATTTAGAAAACGCCCCGTACTTATTAAGATGTGCCTGTAAAGACTCAGCACAGTCGCTACTTATGACCACATCATAATGCTTCTCTGCTTGTTTTTTAATCCAGATGCCAAACTCAATACGACCTTTTAGGTTACCGATAGCGGCTGCCTGATAGCTAAGCCCGAGCTTGGTAACGTCACAAGTTAATTGCCCTTGCAAGAATTTTTCGGCGTCTTCGCCTTGGATAGTTAATTGCGAAAACTGCGGTATGGTTAATGAATTTGAAGACTGAGTCATTGTTATTATCCTTCTGATGAGAGCTTACTTAGTAATAATATAGAGGGTAAATCGAAGTGATAAAAAATTATATGGGTGCTTTTATCATTGACAGTATCTGTGCACATTAAACTAAATGAAGCTAAGAAGAGTACCACAAAAAACACGGTCATAAAAAAGCTCGTGGTTAAGTGGTGAGTTAACAGTTAAATTGGGCTCAGTACCCAGTTTTCAACCGTACAAATTGGTTAAAATTGTCGAGTTACGGTACAATGTTGGCTCTAGTAAAAACCTAATCTGTCATGGCTGCCGAGGAAATAATGAGCTTACCAAATTGCCCTAAATGTGATGCTGAATATACGTACGAAGATGGTGCGTTACTGGTATGTCCTATGTGTGCTCATGAATGGACGGCGGCTGAGACTGATGCAGCGCAAGCTGAAGACCAAGATGCAGTCATACGTGATGCTGTCGGCAATGAGCTACAGGACGGCGATGCGGTGACGGTTATTAAAGACCTAAAAGTCAAAGGCTCTTCACTCGTGATTAAAGTAGGAACGAAAGCGAAAAGTATTCGCCTGTTACCAGATGCTACTGATGGTCATGATATCGACTGCAAACTTGATGGCTACGGACCAATGAAGCTTAAGTCTTCTGTGGTCAAAAAAGCTTAAATTGTAAAAACTTCTTGAAAGATTCGATAATAAACAAATATAAAGCAGACGTTTAATCACAAAGCATTGTCGTTATAAATGTCGCTATAAGTAGAGAATAATTATGAGTACTAAAAACGAACAGCTCTTTGCACAAGCACGTAAGCACATCCCAGGTGGTGTTAACTCACCGGTTCGCGCCTTTGCAGGGGTCGGTGGTACGCCAATCTTTATGCACCGTGCCAATGGCAGCAAAATTTATGATACCGAAGACAATGCTTATATCGATTATGTCGGCTCTTGGGGCCCAATGATTTTGGGTCATGCGCACCCAAAAGTCATCGATGCGGTGAAAAAAGCCGCTGATGATGGTCTAAGCTTTGGTACACCAACACCGTTTGAAACCACCGTTGCTGACAAGATTTGTGAAATCGTGCCTAGCGTTGAGATGATTCGTATGACTAGCTCTGGTACAGAAGCGACCATGAGCGCGATCCGCTTAGCACGTGGTTATACTCAGCGTGACAAAATCGTGAAGTTTGAAGGTTGCTACCATGGGCATTCAGACAGCTTGTTGGTAAAAGCTGGCTCTGGCATGCTTGATATTGGTGAGCCAACGTCGAAAGGCGTGCCAGCAGACTTTGCTAAGCATACCATTACGATTCCTTATAATGATCCGCAAGCGATTAAGGACTGCTTTGAGAAATGGGGTGCAGAAATTGCCTGCGTTATCTTAGAGCCTATCGCTGGCAACATGAACATGGTTATCCCAATACAAGAATTTCATGATACGTTGCGTGCAGAATGTACGGATAATGGCGCAGTATTGATTTTTGATGAAGTCATGACGGGCTTCCGCGTTGGTCTTGGCGGCGCGCAAGCCCATTTCGGTATTGACCCAGACTTGACTTGCTTCGGTAAAATAATCGGGGCTGGCTTA
>Ga0209295_1000199_pt1 | contig 49431 bp, 34 predicted proteins | sample Porto_5metaG_FD_187428 | JGI IMG/M metagenome (GOLD analysis project Ga0209295, IMG submission 187428) | Marine algal microbial communities from Porto, Portugal - Porto_5 metaG (SPAdes) (version 2) | ecosystem: Host-associated > Algae > Red algae > Unclassified | place: Portugal: Porto... | reverse complement strand
TTCGTGAAGGCGGCCGTACTGTAGGCGCTGGTGTTGTTGCCAACGTATTGAACTAATCAATAAGTCTCAGTAATGAGCTTATAAATTAGTCATAAAAAAAGCCATCCTTAATTGGGTGGCTTTTTTTTGTGATAAAGAATAAATAATATAATATAGTCAATTACTCATATACTCTAAGCTCAACAAAATGATAAGACCAATTAAATAAAAAATATAAAGGGAGTTTTATGTTTGCGATAGAAATATTGTCAATGAATGCAATAGAGTTCGAGAACGTCATTCAAACTGTCGCTAATATAGAAGCGATGGTGCAACCAGATGATGCTTGGAATCAGAAAACATTAACTGAATTGCTTGAGCAGGACAGTATTCGTCTGTTGGTTGCTTACGATCAAATCGAAGAAGAGAGTACTTCTTACCGTGAGATAGTTGGTTATTGCTTATATCAAACGACTTTTGAACAAGCGGAGGTGTTACGTATCGGAACTGATCCAAAGTACCAACGCCAAGGCATCGCTTCGCAGGTATTGAATAGGCTACATGAACTGTTACAGCTCAATCAGGTCGAAAGTCTTTTGTTAGAGGTACGTGCAGATAATATGGCGGCGATTGCATTATATGAACAACAGGAATTTGCAGTGATTCATAAGCGTAAAGGCTACTATAAAACACCAAATCAACCAGCAGTCGATGCCTTAATTATGCAGCGTATTTATAATTAACGAAAAGAGCAGTATTGATTGAACAGCCGTTTTATTGTGAAGGTATGGTCTTTTTACAAATTTCAATATCTAGTTGATAGTCACTATCTGCTTGCATCTGCACCAGAATGTCGATACGTTCGCTTAATAGTTCTACCATCATGCTGATATTGGCTTGCTGTTTTTTCACCTGTTCTAGCTTTTGCTGAGTCAGCATAAGTTGCAAATCAATATCTAATTGACCATCGTAATAATCATTTAGACTGTTTTTGATTTCGATAAGGGTAAAGCCAATAGCTTGCGCACTTTTGATCAGCTCTATGCGTTCGATACATTCTGGATGAAACTCAGTATATAGACGTGAGCCTGCCTGACGCTTGCGAGATTTTAGCAGTCCTAATTGCTCATAATGGCGTACCGTATCTTTGGTCGTATTGGCTTCTGCTGCCAGCTCTCCAATCAATAGAAACGATGTATCAAGTGCCATAATAACCTCTTATTTTTTTCGCTACGATAATCATAACTCTAGTTGCCACGGCGATTCGCTATTTAGTAACGATACGGCTAACGGTTTATGAGAGTGCTTGTGCCATGGCACAGACTGGCTGCCAATCAGGTTGTCTAACTGAGCTAGGAAATTAGCACGCGGTAAAGTAGTTGCACCTAAACTCATCAAATGATCGTTCGGTAGCTGACAGTCGACGAGTGCGACATCACTTTGATCACATAAGCGCATCAGACCCCAAAACGCTAGCTTTGACGCATTAGACGCTCGATGAAACATCGACTCACCAAAATAGATGCCGTTTATCTTTAATCCGTACAATCCGCCAATCAGTTGACCTGCCTCATCCCAAACTTCTATGCTATGAGCAAAGCCTTGCGCATGCAATTTGGTATAGGCCTCGATCATCTCGTCATGAATCCAAGTACGTTCACCTTCAGGCTGATTGTTATTAAGGCCATCACTGCGTGGTAAGCTACAGGCATGTATGACATCATCAAAAGCTTGATTAAGTGTCACTTGCCAACGTTCGCGATTTGCTTGCTTACGTAGAGACTTACTTGGTTGATAATCGGGTGGAGCGATCACACAACGCGGCTCAGGACACCACCAAGCAATAGGCTCATCTTCGTTAAACCAAGGAAATAGCCCTTGAGCATAAGCTGATATCAGCGTTTCAGGCGCTAAGTCACCGCCCATAGCGACGATGCCAATGCCATCAGGATCGATAGAAATGGGATCAGGAAAGTCATAACGCCCAAGACTTTTTAACGTCTCAGGCGTGATGTGTTTATCGTGCTGTTGAGTAAAGTTACCCATTTAGGCTTCTTTATCTGCAGTGAGGGTTGAAGCGTAAGTGTGATCACGAGCGACAGTTTCACCCAGTGCATCCAAGTACTTTTCAGCGTCCAGCGCAGCCATACAGCCAGTGCCAGCAGAAGTGATGGCTTGACGGTAAACGTGATCGGCTACATCACCTGCGGCAAACACACCTTCAATACTGGTTTGAGTAGCATTACCATTCAAGCCACTATTAACGATCAGATAGCCATCTTTCATGTCCAATTGATCTTTGAATAGGTCAGTATTTGGCTTGTGACCAATAGCGACAAACATACCCATTGTGTCTAGCTGTTTGGTACTGCCATCAATCATTGATTCGATGACAACGCCATTGACGCCCATGTCATCACCGACCACTTCTTTTACTTGGTGGTTCCATTCGATTTTGACGTTACCATTTTTGGCTTTTTCAAATAGCTTATCTTGTAGAATTTTTTCAGAGCGTAAGCTGTCACGGCGATGCACTAAGGTCACTTCAGACGCAATATTAGATAAGTATAAAGCTTCTTCAACGGCTGTATTACCACCACCAATCACTGCAACTTTTTGGTTTTTATAAAAGAAACCATCACAAGTGGCACAGGCTGATACGCCAAGACCTCTGAATTTGGTCTCTGATTCTAGTCCCAAATACTGTGCAGAGGCACCAGTTGAGATAATGAGCGCGTCACAAGTATAGCTACCGTTGTTACCTGTCAATTGAAAAGGACGCTCGTTCAGGTTGACTTCGTTGATATGATCATAGACCAGTTCGGTACCGAAGCGTTCAGCATGTGCTTTCATCCGTTCCATCAATGCAGGACCTGTCAAGTCATGCGCATCGCCTGGCCAATTGTCGACTTCGGTAGTGGTGGTTAATTGTCCACCGACTTCCATACCAGTAACCATTACTGGCTTGAGGTTAGCGCGTGCTGCATAAACTGCTGCAGAGTAGCCAGCAGGGCCTGAGCCTAAAATAATGAGCTGTTCGTGACGTGGAGCAGTAGTGTCAGTTGCCATGAGTTGTTCCTTGCTAAATATACGAATTAAAAATGTAAGTTATAAATATAATAAAAGACGAATATCAAAAATGACTACGAATATGCTTCTTCTAATTGCTGTGTGATAATAACATAAGGTCAGAGCGCACAAAGTGCAAGTTTGCTAAAACAAACACAGGTATCATTAGAATTAAAGAATAAGTAGCTTTGGAATATAAGTACGAAACATCATGTATGTTATGTAAAACTCAGGCAATACAGCTAGCCATATTTTGCCCCTATTGTTTCGTCAACCAGCTGTTTTCTTACGCAAAGTGTCTATTGATTTACTTTCTTACACGCTTTCTTTATAAGACTGTCGCCACTGTACCTATGTATTTGTTATTATAAGAAGTTATGCCAAGTGTAGTAGGAGCCAAGCGATAAGGGTTGTTTTAAGGCTCTACGATCGGCACATGCCAAACAAACACTTCGCTAGGTACATTTATGTCAACACTTTATGTCAGCATGATTAGGCTTAGTCATGCATTGGCGACCATTTAGTATTAACAACAAGGCAGATCTTACGTGATATCAGCACCGCTTATTGAGTATTTAAAAAAGGGAATGTTTACCCTCCTTGGGTTAATACTGGCCGTTTATCTGTTTGTCATCTTGATGACCTATACAGGCAACGATCCTAGCTGGTCGCACATCAGTAGTGATATGACCACGATTAATAACATGGGCGGCGAGACAGGCGCATGGCTATCCGATTTGCTTTATAGCTTTTTTGGGTTTGGTGCTTGGTGGTTTTTGGCATTTTTTGTGTATGAATCTGTCCTCATTTGGTGGGAAAATAAGCCAACGTTTTGGCTTATGCGATTGGTCGCTTATGTATTTTTGCTATTAAGTGCTAGCGCATTGTTTGCACAATTGGTCTCTTTAGTTCAGCAGGTCACAAACCCTGACGCAATCGGCCTCGAAGGCGTCGCTGGTGGTATCATCGGGCTAGAGCTACAGACTCGCTTGGCACAACTACTATCGCAGTGGGGGAGCGTGCTTTTCTTAGCAGTATTCGTTGTGATTACCGCTACGTTTGCCTTTAATATCCATTGGATGACGATATATCAAAAGATTCGAGCACTATCATGGTTTGGCTCAGGTGTAAAAAGTCAGGATGATATTGACGCTACTGAACCGAATAGTACGTCACAAGATGATAGCCAGAACTTAGATAAGTCGGTAGACAAAAAAGTAGAGCATGAGCAGCTGCCATTTGAGTTACAGTCTGCTGAAAATACTAGCGGTTCTCAAGACGTCAGCAGTAGTGGACGTTTCGGTAGTGTCTTATCAGATTTTCTATCAACATCAGGATTGGCAGATAGTGTAAAAGCATCCGTTGCAGCAGCAAAAGCGGTGACTACTTCCAATAGCGCAAATAGCGAACAACCAGTCCTCGTGACAGAAACTGATAAAGAAGCTCGTCATAGTGCTACTGACAATATGTCTAACAACTCAGCCAAATCATTAGTATCAAATTCTACTGTAGCTGCTACTCGTAAAGTTGAGCCGAGCTTTGCATGGAATGATGCCAATACTGTCGATGATTTGCTAGCCAGTGAACAAATGGCTTATAGCGCCGATAGCGTGAATAGTTATGCTATGCCTGTAGCTAACGATATCCACGCTGGCACTCATACTACAGCGTCGTTAGAAAAAGCAGTACCTGATTTTTCGGTAGATTCCATTGAAGCGGTTGCTCAACCAGATATACATGATAAAGAATCACTAGCTCAGCTCCCAGTCGATGAACCATTGCATAGTAATCCAGTTAACCAGTCAGTCGATGAGCTTGCTGAGCCTAAAATCTCTTCGACACATGAGACTGCGGAAGTAGATAAGTTGGCAGAAGCATGGTTGGCAGAGCATACTGATATATCAGAACCTGCAGTAGCACCTATTACAGAAACGCCAGTAGCATCCAAGCCTGTTCAGGAAACTGTAGTAGCTGAGCCAATAGTACAAGAGAAGACTCCGGAACCTATTGTAGAAGAGCCTATTAGTTTTATACAGGATTCAGCCAATCAACTGTCTGATACGCCTGTAGAGTTGCCACATACTGAAAAAACAGCAGTAGCCCCTAAGCCTGAAGTTGCTCCGGTAACAGTAGAAACTGAGCCTGTATTGTCAGATATGTCAGATATGTCAGATATGACACCAACCAACACGCCTCCTGCCAATCCAAAAGCAGCGCCAACGGTGGAGGCGACCAGCCTAGTCTCAAATATACAGTCTGAGCCTAAAACGCCCGCGCAACCATCTGTGAGCTTTGCTGTACCAGAAGGCGATAGCAGCAACCATATCACTGATATGATGCCAGAGGACGACAGTGACGACGATACCAATGTACCGGTCATGCCGCACATTAGTGATGATGCAGCCTTTAGGCAAAAGTCACGCTCAATGCAAACGGCAGCTTATCGCAGCAGCCTGACGCCTATTCCAGAAGTGTCTATATTGGATAAGCCTGATCCTGACCGTAAGCCTAGCTATACTGTGGCTGAGCTTGAAAAACTGTCTGAGTTGCTAGAAATTAAGCTACAAGAATTTAATGTAAAGGCCTCTGTGGTTAATGCCATTCCAGGTCCTGTCGTCACCCGTTTCGAAGTGGAGCTGGCTGCTGGTGTGAAGGCTAGTAAAGTAACAGGTATTTCTCGTGACTTGGCGCGTTCATTATCGATGGCGTCTTTGCGTGTGGTTGAAGTAATTCCGGGTAAACCGTATATTGGTATCGAAGTGCCTAACAAGAAACGTGAAATGGTACGCTTGATTGAACTGCTCAATACTGAAACGTTCAAAGATCCAAAAGCGCAAATTAGCATGGCGATGGGTAAAGACATCGGTGGAAACCCAATCATTACTGACCTTGCGCGTGCGCCGCATATGCTGGTGGCTGGTACCACAGGCTCTGGTAAGTCAGTATTGGTCAACTCGATGCTATTGTCGATGCTACTCAAATATACGCCAAACGATTTGCGTCTTATTTTGATTGATCCAAAGCAGTTAGAGCTGGCCAATTATAATGACATTCCGCATTTGCTAACACCAGTGGTTACAGATATGACGGAAGCGGCCAGTAGCTTGTCATGGTGTGTGGCTGAGATGGAACGTCGCTATCAGCTGATGAGTTTGCTCAAGGTTCGTAAGCTCAATGAGTTCAATAAGAAAGTCATCGCGGCGGAGAAATCAGGCAATCCCATGCTCGATCCTCTATGGCGTCCAAATGATAGCGTAAGTATTAGCCAAGCACCCAAGCTAAAAACACTACCCATGATTGTCATTGTCGCGGATGAGTTTGCCGATATGATTATGCAGGTCGGTAAACAAGCCGAAGAGCTCATCACACGCTTGGCGCAAAAATCACGAGCTGCTGGTATTCATTTAATGCTAGCGACCCAGCGTCCGTCAGTCGATGTTATCACAGGTCTCATTAAAGCCAACATTCCAGTGCGTGCGGCACTACGAGTCAACTCAAAAGTCGATTCACGTACGATTTTGGATAGTGGCGGTGCTGAGGACATGCTGGGTAACGGTGATATGTTGTTCTTGGGGCCAGGGCAGATTGAGCCAGATCGTGTACATGGTGCTTACGTCAGTGACGAAGAAGTCAACCGTGTCTGTGATGCGTGGCGTGAGCGCGGCGCACCTGACTATATTGACAATATGGCAGGCAATTTTGAATTGTCTAGCCCAGGCGGTGGTAGTACAGCCAATGCTTCTGGTGAAGATGATGATTTATATAATGATGCCGTGGCCTTTATCATGGAAACACGTAAAGTTTCTGCTTCAAGCATTCAGCGTAAATTTAGCATTGGCTATAACCGTGCTGCTCGCATTGTTGATTCTATGGAAGAAGCTGGATTGGTCAGCTCAATGGGTAAGAGCGGTAAGCGTGAACTATTGATGTAGAGCTAGATATCCCGTTAATAATAAAAAAGCGAGTCATGTGAATGCCTCGTTTTTTTTGCTTTAAATTAAGATGACGATATGTATGTACTCTTCTAGCTGTTTATTAAACTGATATACTTTATATTAAAACAAGTATTGAGCTTCACTTATTAGAAGTGCTGTACGGTGCAGTGTGTAAATATTAAGAGATCTATATTTTATCGATACATTAGAGAGCAAAAGAAGCTTATGTTTCATTTCGATTTAATAGCATGTTATTTAGGTATTTTTTTAGGTGGCCTTCTACTATTTTTAATGGTTTTAGGATTGATTCTTGATACTGTCTTTCTATTTTTTCCTAGAGTGAGATGTACAGTTGACAGCTATAGCATATACCCTATATTTCCTCAAGAATCAGAAAAAGATATACAGCTATATAATCTGAAAATCGACTATAAATATAGTTATAAAGGTGTTGTACAAAAGTCTAGCAGACTGAATCATTACAATTCTTTCGAGAGAAGCACTCCTATAGAAGTTGAAAATGCTTTGGAATGTTACTTTGTTAATTATAAAGAAATCTATGCTTATGTTTGTCCATTTATAAATAACTATGCTGTGTTATTCCCATTAAAGTTCCATTTAGTAAAAAATGGAGCTATTTTTCTCTCATGTTTGCTAGCATTTTTGACATTTGGTTATTTTATAAGTTTTTGACAGAAACTTAATATCTAGTGGTAAATATATATCAATTTTAAAAAGCAATCACTCCAAAATTTACGACAGTTACTCTCCAAGGAAGGTCAGTTATGTTTAAAGAATATACTCAGTATGATGGGCTAGCCTTAGCGGCATTGGTCAACTCAGGTGAGGTCAGTGCAAAGGAATTGCTAGATGCTGCTGTCCATCAAGCCAATCAAATCAACCCTAAGCTAAACGCTATCGTGCATCGTTTTGATGAGCGTGCTTACAATGCTGCGCAGGCAGGTTTGCCTTTAGGTGTATTTACTGGCGTGCCGTATTTACTAAAAGATTTGTCATTTAGCTTCGCTGACGAGCCGATTACGATGGGCAGTCACAGCGTCAATATCATTTCAGAAAAAGACAACGAAATCGTCAAACGGATGAAAGCGACAGGCGTTAATACCTTCGGTAAGACTAACACGCCTGAGTTTGGTTTGATTATCACCACTGAGCCAAAAGCGCATGGTGCTACTCATAACCCTTTTAAAAAAGGCTATAGCTCGGGTGGCTCATCAGGTGGTAGCGCTGCGGCAGTTGCGAGCGGTATTGTCCCGATGGCAGGCGGCGGTGATGGTGGCGGATCGATACGTTTTCCCTCTGCTTGGTGCGGTACGTTTGGGTTAAAGCCAAGCCGTGGACGCAATCCAATGGGCCCTAATCTTGGTGAAGGCTGGGAGGGCGCAGTCGCTGACCATGTGATTACGCGTTCAGTACGCGATAGTGCAGCGATGCTAGATGCCACTAGCGGTGCGGAGATTGGTGCGCCTTATGTTATAGCTCCGCCAAACGGTACTTTTTTGCAAGCGGCAATGCGTGCACCGCGAAAGCTAAAAATTGCTTTGCATCAGCAGCCTTTGATAGCCAATACGACAGTGGACAAAGAGGTGCTGGCAGTACTTGAGCAAACGGCTAAGCAATTAAAATCTATGGGTCATGAAGTAATACCAGCCGAGCCAAACATCAATATCGAGCAGTTTTGGCATGACTTTATCGTTGTGGTCTGCGCGCATACGGCATTTACGATTGATAATATTGAGCGTGAGTTTGGGGCTGACCACGTAAAAAACCTAGAACCGCAAACCTATAATATGGCCTTGCTTGGGCGTTCGCTATCAGCGGTTGATTTGGCACACGCCAAACATGGCTGGCATCATAGCCAGTATCAGACGGGTCTATTGCTAGAAGACTACGATATGATTTTGTGCCCGACTGTACCCACGCCTGCGGTAAAGCATGGTGTACTACCGCCTAGCCGTATGGATGAGATGATGATGCGTAGCGCCGAGGTGCTTAATAAAGGCTTTAATATGGGTAGATATGCCTTTAGCTCAGGCATGATAGAAAAGCTCAGCGCCCCTGTATTAGGAAAAATGGGCTTTACGCTATTGGGTAATGTTACAGGGTTACCCACGATGTCAGTACCCGTTGGCATGAGCAAAAAAGGCCTACCGATTGGTATGCAGTTAATCGGGCGCATGAATGATGAAGCGACATTATTCAGCGTGGCGGGCGAGATGGAGCGCGCTGGTTTATTTACCAAACACGCTTTTGAAAAGTAGGGCTAAATTTTAGTGTTCGCATTGGTTGCACTCAATCAAAGCGATAGATATCCATACCCAGACTATGATGGGCCATACTTTGATGAACGACAGAGACGCGCTGACCAGTACCTAATGCAAAAAACAGTGGTAGCAAGTGCTCATCACTTGGATGAATGTCCTTGTAGTCTGGATATTGCTGCCAATCGAGCGCCGTGGGAATGTCTATTTTGAGCTGCTGCAACAACCATTGCTTAAACGTTTTGGCTGCTTGGTCGATGCTGTCAGCTTCCCATCGCAATGCTTGCAAATTGTGCGTAATATTACCTGAGCCAATGACGAGGATTTGCTCATCACGTAGATTTGCCAACTGTGCACCTAACTGATAGCAGGCAACACTGTCGTAATGCTGCGGCAATGATATCTGTACGATAGGCACATCGGCTTCTGGGTACAGATGTCTGAGCGGCGCCCATACGCCATGATCACAGGCACGCACTGGATTGACACTACAAGTGATACCACGTGCGGTCAGCTGCTGTGCAAGTGTCTCAGCCAGTGCTGGCTGGCCTATAGCAGAATACTGAATGTCGTAAAGTTCAGGCGAAAATCCTGAAAAGTCATGCCACGTCTTTGGCTGTGGATTACTGCTAATCTCTAGCTTTGCTGACTGCCAATGCGCTGACATAATAACGATGGCACGTGGCTTAGGTAGGTTTTGACCAATACGTGCCAGTGCACTGGTCGTCGCAGACTGCTCAAGCGCAAGCGTAGGCGCGCCATGCGAGATAAAGAGCGCTGGTAGCTTAGATGTATTTGTCGCTACATCAGACGTATTTTCCCATGCGGCAGCCGCTGTAATAGGCGTCTGCACACTATAATGCTCATCACGTTGATGAGAGGACTTAGAGGTGTTGGGTGTCGCACGTTTTGGATATTTCATGTTGCATTTATTAGGGCGTGCGCCAGTTTTTCAATCTATTCTGCGACTGATGTCTCAAATCAAAAAAATAGCTTAGTATTTTGTTTAATTACCACGGTGATAAGGGTGATTATTATTGATACTCATCGCGCGATATAGTTGCTCCATGAGTACGACGCGTACTAGCGGATGCGGCAATGTCAGTGCTGATAGTGATAACTTTGCATCGGCCTTTGCCAATACTTCTGGTGAGACGCCATCTGCACCGCCGATGACTAAGGCAATATCATCGCCTTGTAGCATGCCATCAGCGAGTTTATCAGCCAGTCCTTCAGTCGAAATCACCTTACCTTTGACATCTAGTACCCATAGTTGCTCACGGCTTGATGCATTATGAGCGGCTAATATAGCCTGACCTTCTTGCTCACGATACTGTGCCAAATTGGCATCTGAAGGGTTTTTTGCCCGCTTGGCTGCCGCAATCTCGACAATTTCTGTGCTTAGCATCGGTTGTATGCGTTTGTAATATTCGTCAAAACCCGTTTGCACCCAGCTAGGCATTTTATTGCCAACGGTCAAAATCCTTACTTTCATAATGCTTACCATCTCGATAATTAAATTCAAGCTTACTAGGCCGTGTTCTTAATAGCTGTATCGTTCTTCATTGTCTGCAATTTACATCAGAGGGTTGATCGTCTCTGATACGTTGCTACTTGCGCTTTGATCATCGCCGCTCTTATCACTTTGGCTTGGCTTTGGAATGACAGTCAGCTTGGCATCAGACTCAAAGACAATGGCTTCGACATCATCAAAACTATTAATCCCTTCAGTACGCATGGCACACTCGATTTCTTGACGCGTTAAGCGCTCATCACGCATGGCATCTGGTAAAAACTGCCCTTGATAAAAAACAATACGCGGCTCTGATAAAATAAAGTTACTAAATTGCGGTGAAACAGATGCATATTTGGTCACCACAAATTGCAATAGGTACAATACTAAAATAGACGAAACACCTTCAACAAAAGGAACATCTTTGAGCAAAATTGTACTGGCACCTAACGAGCCGATCATGACCGTCACAATCCAATCAAAGTTATTGAGCTGTGACGTTGAGCGTTTGCCAGAGACTTTGGTGACTGTCACGATCAACACGTAAACCATAACAGTCGTCAAAACAATACGACCAAGCTTGTCTATATTGTCAAAAAAGATCATGTCCATAATGTTCGCTCCTATTATAAAGGTAAAACAAGTCATCGCTAAATTTTACTTACTAGGGCGCGCCTTACTTTGTCTCATTTTTAGTGCGAGTTTTAAAGTAATGACACGCCCTAAACTTAGCCTAACGGATTTTACACATTAGCAGGGGAAAACTTTGTAGCACCTTGTAGATGATGGTTTGTACTTACGTTGATTTGCGTATAGGGTCTAATAATCTATTGATAGACCATAGACTGATTCGTGCACTGACTAGAGTGAGGACCAACATCAGCATTAGTGATGAAAGCAGGGGCAGTGGGCGCTGAATCGCCATCTCAAACAGTACCTCACGGCTTATCGTATCAAACAGCCAAAACCAGATGGCTGAAAAATAAATAACCGTCAGCATCCAGACAATCACAACTCCACCAAACATCAACTTATTAATCTCATCTCGCGCTAATGCTCGCTTCTGATGCTTGATAAATTTACTGACAGCGATGTAAGCACCTACGATAATAGAAACCACCATGACCAGTTGTGGATGGAGCGCAAGTTTGGTCTGTATTATCATAAATAGGGCACTAGCGAGCGTGTATCCAATCGCAAAAAAACCGATATATCGAGCCAGTTTAGGCTGTGCTTGTATAAGCGTTTGTGGTTTGTTGAGACTGGTTGTCTGGCGTGACATAAGCTAACCTTTATAAAGGTAAAAAATAAAGTAAGGTGAAAAATAGAGTATTGATAATACATCGTTTTGAAGTATTAAAAATTAGCGCTGTGCTGTCCAGTTGAGCATGGCATCCAACACAGGTCTTGCTGCATAGGGATTTAATGCTTGATCAGTATTGATTATACCGACGACGACGTAATCTTGTCCTGACAGTCCCTTGACATAACCTGCCATTGAGGTGACGTTATTTAATGTGCCAGTTTTTATCCATGCGCGGCCAGTGGCTACCGATTCAGGCAAGCGATCGCTATGGGCGGCAATAGTGCCACTAACCCCAGCGACCCCTAACGAGTCGACATAGGCATCAAAATTTGGTCGACTATAAGCATAAGTTAGTAGCTCGCTTAGGTTGGCGGCAGTGATAGTACACTCGCGGCACAGTCCTGAGCCATTGGTCAAGTGAGGCGGCGGCGTACTGAGGTGGGTTTGCCACCATTGATTGATGGTTTGTAAGGCTGCAGGATAGTCCGTCGTAGCAGGTTTATCAAACTGATATAAGCTATCAGACTTTTTGATACTAGATTTATCAGCCGCTATTTTATTTTCTATCTCATTACTAGCACTGGCTTCATGACTGTTTGGACTAGTCGCAGTTGTGCTAGCAGGTATTGATTGAGTCAGCCTTGCCTTGTCATAAGCGCCTATAGATAGCGCCACTTGCTCAGCCATGACATTGTTTGAGAAGTGGTTAATGTCATGAATCTGCTCGGTTAAATTCAACGATGGATAACTGACCATCGGTAGAGGTGACATCGCGATAGCCGTAAGGCCATGCACTTTTTTTGTCGTCTTGGTCATATCGTAAGGGGTTTCTTGCGAAATTACCTGCCCACTCAAAGTATTCCCTAATGCTTGCCATTTGGCAGCGATGACGTGTGCCGCAAACTCTGTAGCATTGGGATATGCCACATAAAAAACATGCTCGCCGCAGCTCTCTGGGAGACTGGCATTTAACACGAGCTGCGTGTTTTGCCATTGCGGCGCTAGGCTATAGTTTGCTTGCCCACAACTGGCTGCACGAGTATTGATTGTAGCAGGTAGCTGATAGTCTGCTAACCGCGGCTTATAGGTCACACTTGCTTGGCCGTTATCTTGAGGGTAAGTTTTGATGCCAATGGTGCTAAAGTTAACCAAAAATCCATCAGGGCTGGCGTTATAGGGACGTAGCGGTGAGTTATCAAAGGCGGCAGGGTCTTTACTAACGTTATTAAAAACTGTGCTGTCGATGATGATGTCACCATCGATATGACGAATACCTGATGCTTGCACTTTATACAGTAACTGTTTTAAGCGCTCGTGGGTCATTTTTGGGTCGCCACTACCTTGAATAATCAAGTCACCATGCAGACGGTTGCCGACGATAATACCTGTGTGATAAACCCGCGTATGCCACACAAAATCTGCTCCTAAAGTGTCCAAAGCGATAAAGGTAGGCACAAGCTTCATGGTGCTGGCAGGCGTACGAGGGATATCGGACTGATGATCCAGCAAAGGCGAAAATGAAATCTTTATAGAGGCTTTATTATTGTTAGCGGTATCTTGTACTTTGGCATTCTGATCAAGCGTATGCTGAGGTTCGTCAGGGATAACCGTTGGAATGCTCTCTACGCTCTGATAAGTATAAGGATCATCGGTATAAGCATGTATTTTTTGCTCGTGCTTCTCAATAGTACGCTGCTCTACGGTAACCAGTGCGCTCTGATGGCTCGGCTCGCTGCTATTTGTATCTGTGGAGGCGTTTGTAATGGGATGCTCAGATACTATAGAAGATGCTGACTGGCTGTTGGGTTCATCACTGATGACTTGAATAGGAGTAGGCAAGCGGCTGGCAGCCTTGTCACCCACAGGTGTAATAACGATGCTGATATCCGCTTCTGTTAAGTCGGCACGCGCCAAGGCTTTTTGAATGGCTGCTGGCAATGCTGCTTGTGCATGTATTGGTGCGACTATAAATGCTGCTAATAATGCTAACCTAGATAGACGTTTATTAGGTTGGTTCAGCGGTCGCAAATGACGACAAAGCGTGGTAATTTTGGTTACAACAGTAGAGGAATGAGGGCGTTTAGAAGGGTATCGCATGAGCATCTTTCATCAGGTGGCAAAAACAGTCTATGTTAACATGAGTTGCTATTTTCACACACAATGTCCGAAACACAATTTTGTTGTTGAGTGTATTTTTTAGATAAGCGTATTGATAATAACCAGCTTGTTCAAACAACTGTCTTAAGTGACTGTCGATGCTACTAAGAACATATCAATATAGTGTTCAACCTAGTAGCCACTCTAACGCACATGTAAAAAAGCCATCGACGTCATAACAGCATCATTATAAGCATCATGCGCGCCCAGTTCAGGGATATTATAGTGCGCTAGGATACGAGTCAGATGTTGGGCTTGACTAGAGAGGCCTTGTGTATGTCCACTGATACGTCGACTGTACAAATGACGCAAATCTATGACTTCGTTTGGTAGTGAGGTTCCCATATAGCGTTTGACCAAAGGGTTCAAAAAAGCCATGTCTAGCTGTGTGCAGAATCCAACGATTGGTCGATTACCTATGAATGGCAGTAGTAGTGCCAACATGTCATCGTAACTCATGCCATGTTCAACATCTGCGGTACGCAGGCCATGAATAACAATAGTGTCGCGGTCTGGCATGACAGGAGGTCTGCAAACCAAATGCATGCCATTACCCGTGTCGATGGTATTGCCATTGATATGTATCGCTGCTACAGACAGCAGGTGATGCTTCTTGGGGTTCAATCCTGTCATCTCGCAGTCAATCGCCACCCACTGCTCAGCCAAAGGTGTTGTAAACATTAAGGCCAGTTCTGGACGCTGCAATTGCGTCTTTTGCCAAGCGCAAGATAACTGCTGTAACCAGCTCATATTAATCATTCATCCATATATGTTGTTTTTGTATTTATAAAATTTCTCTATGTATGGAGCCGCTGTATTAAAACTGCCACATTTATGCGATTTCTAGTTGATAATGTTGACGCAGCTGATTCTTAAAGCTTTTGACCACCGACAGACATTCCTTGAGTAGGTCACGTTCAAGCGCAGTCAAAGTCGTTGGATCCACTTGCCGTGCATGCTTATCATCGGTTGAGAGCGCCACAGATAAGCGCTGCGCCATAAAAAACTCTAAGGCTTCTAGCAGCGTATCGGCGCGATCTTGGGTTATAGCATCAACCTGTACCAAGGACTTTAAACGCGCCTTGGTACTAGGTACATCGAGCACATTATTTTCTAAAGCTAAGGTACGGATACCATGAACCAATGGAAAGATACCGGCTTTTTTTAGGTCAATATCGGATGATGCTGATTTACCGCCCAGTAGAGGTACAAACTTTTGCCACCATTGATTAACATCGCCAAACTGTAGCGCTGCCCGTGCAAACTGCCTGACAAACATAGGGTCTGCTTGTTGATGAGCAAGCTTTAAATGCTGACGTACTTGGGTAAGCAGTGATTCATCGCCGCAGACGTATTCACCATCTAGTATTGCAGACAAGTAAATACCATGCGTCGGATCTGAATTTCTAAACCATAGGCCAATTTGTGCAGTGAATTGCTCGAGCGGTTGTCGCCACATAGGGTTGGTCATCATAATATTGCCATCACACAGTGGGTAGCCAAGCGTTGCTAAATGGCTATTAAAAGTATCAGCAAACTGTGCTAGGTCAGGATGCGTATAGCCATCACGAATAATGAGCGCGTTGTCTTGATCGGTACGCATGATTTGCTCACCGCGACCTTCTGAACCCATAACAATAAGGCAGGTATTGGCCATTACTTCATCAGGTACGATCAGCTGCCATAGCTTGGTAAACACCTGCGCATTTAGCGTCTGTACCATACGACTGATATTGCCAATTTTGACACCGTTGTGATGCTGTGCCCGAATATAGCGACCGATCAGCTCAACAGCATTGTCTAGGCTTGATAAGTCCTGCGCCTGTTCGATTTGAATACTAATGAGCTGTGAATGATGACCAATGTGAGCGAGCATATCGCTTTGCCCAAGCACACCAACGACATCGCCACTCTTATCAATGACTGGTAGTCTATGAATCCGGTAGCGAGTCATGGTCAGCAGCGCATCGCCAATCTCATCACTGGCTTTGATCGTACGCAGATTAAAATTAGCATAGCGCTGGCAAGGAGTAGTAGCAGGATCTTGTTTATCACTTACCGCGCGACAAATATCAGTATCGGTCAAAATTCCTAAAATTAATCTTGTCTCAATTTGCGCTTTTTGTGAGCTATCTAAACTATTCAAGCCATCTAAATTATCGAGGTTATTCAGATCATATAGGCCATGTAGCGGTCTAACCAACACATGTTTTAATCCAGCTTTAGTCATGATACGGGCCGCTTCGTACAAGCTGTCATTGGCATTAACGATATGCACTGGTAACAGATGAACATCTATCACTGGCTGTAGCATGATTTGCTGTACTTCTTGTTGGTTGGTATAGCTGGCAGGATCTAGCGTTTTGTTATGACGTCGTTGGCGCAATGCTTTTAATCGTTCAGGCAGCTTGTCTGATAGCATTTGGCGTACTAGATGATTTTGCGCGCTGATTTTATCGATAGCAGTGCCATCGACTTGGAGCAGTAAAGTGTCTTCATTAGCTCGGAATTGATAGGGCTGTATAGACTTACTTTCAGGCTCTAGCTGATTATCGTTGGTAAGTGACTCAGGTAGGCGGCGGCTATCAAACCAGTCGTTGTTGTTCAGACCGTCAGCGTGATTGCTACCTACATAGGACGCGACAAATTCACCATCTAGTGATTGCTCGATTTGCCCTTTGATGACCACATACAGACATTGCAGTTCCTCCGCAGGTAAGCTCTCGTTTTTGGCAAGATAACGTATCTGGGTGTTTTTTCTAATGCTTTGACGCTCAGCTAAGCTCAATACATCGAAGGGCGGTTGGCTAAAATCAAGATGGGGCATGGCATCATCCTTGATGGCATATTTTCGGTAGAGACTTTACTATAGCATTAATAAAACAAAAAGCCTCCAATAACCCTATTTATATTGTGGTTATTGGAGGCTTTTTAATATAGCGACATTTGTCTCAGCTACAGTAGATTTTTTTAATTAACTCTAAGCGTTTAGTAGTTTGCGGATACGACTGATTGCTTCTCGGCTCTCATCGACACTCGCGACCAGAGCGATACGCACATAACCTTGTCCAGGATTACGACAATCAACTTCACGTGACAAATAGCGTCCTGCCAATGCATGGATATTGGCTTGCTCATACAATGCTTTTACAAAAACCTCATCATCACCGCCGAATTGCTCAGGCACTTTGACCCAAAAGTAAAACCCAGCGTCAGGCATGCGTAACTCTAGCAACTCGCCAAGCTCAGACATCCATAGGGCAAACTTCTCTTGGTATAGCGCTCGATTATGAGCGACGTGTTTTTCGTCTTGCCACGCAGCGATAGAGGCCAGCTGATGAGGTATCGGCATCGCACAACCTTGGTAAGTACGATATTGCAAATAAGCCTGCAAAATTTTGGCATCACCGGCCACAAACCCAGAGCGCAAACCCGGTAAGTTTGAACGTTTGGATAAAGAGTGGAACACGATACAGTTTTTGAAATCACGGCGACCAAGGGCCGCACAAGCTTGGAGCAAGCCAATCGGTGCTGTATCAAAATACAACTCGCTATAACACTCGTCACTGGCAATAATAAAACCGTACTGATCTGACAGACGAATAAGGTATTCCCAGTCATCCATTGTCATGACTGAGCCTGTTGGATTGTTTGGACTACAAACAAACAATAGCTGCGTACGCATCCAAACGTCTTTTGGTACCGCGCGATAGTCACCTTTGTAATCATTATCTGATGTACAAGGGACAAAATAAGGCGTTGCTTTTGCCAGTATCGCTGCGCCTTCATATATCTGATAAAACGGATTGGGCATAACAACGGTAGGCGATGTATCAGGTGCTAGAGAGTTGCTCTTTTTGTCAGCTACATCATGATCAACGACCGCTTGTACAAAGCTAAAAATCGCTTCACGTGTGCCCATTACTGGTAATACTTGAGTATTGGCATCAACGTGGTTAAGAAAAAACCGCTTCTCTAACCAGTGGGCGATGGTTTGACGTAACTCAAACATACCGTTTGTGGTTGGATAACGACTTATTTTGTCCAAGTTTTCGCGTAGGACGTCCAGTACAAATGCGGGAGGCTTATGTTTTGGCTCACCGATACCGAGCTTTATTTCACTGTAACCGTTGGCAGGCTTGCTATCAGCGAGTAATGTTGCCATCTTTGCGAACGGATAAGGGTGTAGATGCTTTAAGTTGTGATTCATAAGTGTGATAACTATAATAGACAATTAATAATAAAGTTATAAAGAAAATTTACATTAGAGCAGTGTAGCACTTCTCTAATTTTTTGTCCTTGGCTTCTTATATCGTGAATAGGTATTTGCTAAGCGTAAGCTATTCATTGTATGACTACTACATAGGTAGTCGCTAAAGAGTCTTTTGAACCTTTCATAACCTATAACAATATAAAAAATGACTACGTCACAAAGGTGGTAGATCGTTTTGAGGATAGTTTGATATGTCTAGTGTCCTAAATAATGATGACCTCATCGCTAAAGATATCAATAATGAAAAACTTGATAGCAGTGTGCAGCGTACCAAATTGTACAAGCTGCTCAAAGAGCGTGAACAGAGCTGGTGGCAAGCACGCCAACAACTGATCGAACGTCAAGAAAAAAAGATGTTTTGGTATGGTGAAAACAGTCTTATTATGTGGCTGTTGTGGCAATTGGTCGGCTACGTGGTAGTAGCGATGGCCTTGATGCTGCTCAATAATATATTTGGTATTTCATTACCGCTATGGCAATACGTCTCTTTATTTGTAATACAGACCATATTGTTTATTAGTGCACTTGCTGCTAAAGGTCAGTTGGCAAACAAACTGCAGCGTAAAATAGACAACGATGAGCTGATGCGCGAAGAGGCGCTCAATGAAATGATTATTCTGGCAGAGGATAGCCTTTATCCTGATGTGCATGCCAAATCGCCTATTTCGTTAGAAGCATTAGACGATTATTTAGATGGACAGTTTCATTTAGCAAGCTTGCAGTGTCTGCTACAAAAAGAAGTTGATGCTGGACGTTTAATCATGGAGCAGCAGCCTCCCGAAGTAGGTGTTCTGCCGCCAGATCTTGCTGACGATGAACTAAACGAACATGCCAGCGAGATAACTTATAGAAGTACGCTATAGAAGTAGAAATGCATTACAGATAAAGGCACGTTCTAAAACGTGCTTTTATAACATTTATCAAGTGACTTTTCTGGCTAGTAGTCAAAATAATGGCTAACCGAAACTATCTAATCGCATCAAAAATATATCACGCTATTATGCTCTTTTTGAACGGTAAGACTGGCTAATAGCGCTGTCTTTAATGCTTCAAGTCTATCAGATGAGAGTGGCTCATCGTTTTGATCGCTGATATAAAACATATCCTCTGCACGCTCACCTAAAGTGGTAATACGCGCAGCATGCACTTCGATTTGCTCTTGTAAAAACACTTGCCCAACTCGTGCCAACAACCCCGGCTGATCAAGTGTTTCTAAGCTCATGATGTGCTGATCTGAAGCTTCATTGAACTCAAAATTAATCACCGTTTTTACTTCAAAGTGTCTTAACTGACGCGGCATACGCTTGTTCGTCAGTTTGAGTACAGTAGGGTCTTTAAACGAGTCAATTAAGCGTTGTTTTAGCTCTTGTTGACTCTCCTCATCGACCAACAATGTGCCACTAGGATCTAGCAATACATAGGAATCCAAAGCAAAATCACGGGTCGCGGTGATAATGCGTGCATCTAAAACATCAAGATTCATCTGATCAAATACCGCCATAGTAACGGCAAATAGATTCATCTGATCTTGTGTGTAAACAAAGACCTGTACCGCATCAAGCGCCAATTCGCGATGCTCACGCAAAACGACCAATGGTGGACTATCAGAATTAGAAGCCAGTCCAATCGGCGGGTGATTCAAAATAGCTTCGGTATGCCACAAGATATCTTCTGCAATCTCTCGCAAGAAGTACTCATCGCCCAAGTCATCCCATAGACGCAATACTTCATCGCGATTCATATGTTGGTTATTGACATTATCCAGCATCGTCAACGCTTGCTTGCGTGTGGCACTAATCATATCTTGACGATTGGTAGGCGCATCGATATCAGCACGCAAGATGCGCCGAGTTTGAGAGTATAGCTGTTTCATGAGCGTTGCCCGCCAGCTGTTCCATAGCTGTGGGTTGGTCGCATTCATATCAGCTACCGTCAGTACATACAGATGGTTTAGATGAGTCACATTACCGATGAGATCAGAGAAAATAGTCACCACTTCAGGGTCTGAGATGTCTTTTTTCTGTGCAGTGATTGACATAAGAAGATGGTAGCGCGTGAGCCAACCTACTAAATTCGCATCCGCCAAGCTCATACCATGCGATAAGCAAAACTCAATCGATTCGGTTTGACCAAGCTCACTATGATCGCCACCACGGCCCTTAGCAATATCATGGAACATCGCTGCCAGTACCAAAATTTCTTTACGCTCGATACGCTGAAAAATAGAGCTGACCAGAGGAAACTCTTCGTGAAAGGCTGGATCGGTGAATCGGTGCAAAATTCTAATCAAAAATAAGGTATGCGCATCTACCGTATATCGATGGAACAAGTCATACTGCATCAGGCCAGTGACTTGCGCAAAAGCCGGAATATAGTTACCCAATACGCCATAGCGATTCATCGTACGTAGACGATGGAACAGGTAGTTTTGTTCTTTTAGATTCGATAAAAACAATGTTTTGTGAGTAGGGTTGTCTCTATATATCTGATCGATGCCGCGTGCGGCAATTTTGAGTGCGCGTAGGGTATGGGTGCGAACTTTATCGATGCCGTGCTGACCCATTAATAAAAACATCTCTAAGATAGACTCTGGGTGCTGTGCAAAAACTCGATGATGCGCAATGGCAATCTGGTTGCCAATGCGGTTGAATCGCGCATTTATAGGCTGTTTTTTTGGCCGTTCATCGTCAGGCAGATGCGGCTCTATTATCGTTTCATAATAATGATTGGTCAGCATCTCAGACAGCGTTGATATCTGCATAGCACAGCGATAGTAGTCGCGCATAAACCGTTCGACCGCAGCATTAGGCTGGTCATCAGGCTGAGTCTCGTAGCCCATTAGCTGAGCAATCTCACGCTGATAATCAAACAATAGCTTGTTTTCATTACGGCCTGTCAGTACATGTAAATAATGACGAATTTGCCATAGATACCCTTCGGCAAAGCTCAGCTCATCAAATTCTTTTTCGGTCAAAAAATTTTGTTGCACTAAGTCATATAGCTTGCCCACGCGAAAATAACGCTTGGTAACCCAGCCGATGATATGGATATCACGTAGCCCGCCCGGTGCTGTTTTGATGTTGGGTTCAAGGTTGTATTCGGTAGCATTGTGCTGCAAGTAACGCGCTTTGGATTCTTCCATTTTTACATCAAAGAAGGCGCGCGGAGACCATTGTTTATTAACGATTTGAGCAGGCATGTCTTGCAATGCTTCGTTGCCGATTAGGAGCCTGGCCTCTAGCTGAGCACTAGCAATCGTATGGTCAAGCGAGGCTTCTAACGCATCATTAACACTGCGTACAGAGAGTGCAGGCTCTAGTCCTATATCCCATAGTAGAGCGACCAGTTTGTCAATTTTACTACTAGCATCAGCACCTATCTCACCAGGAGACAGGAGCAAAATATCGATGTCTGAATAGAGCGATAGCTCACCGCGCCCGTAGCCACCAGTCGCAAAAAAAGCCAAATCAGTTTTATCCAACTCAAACCATTTGAACAACGCAATCAATAAGCTGTCAATAGCGCAAGCACGTGCTGCAACCAGTTGGCGAATATTGGTGCCACGTTCTAGTGAGCGGCTGATATCGTCGTTGATCTGAGCCAACCATTCAGGAATGCCAAGTAGATTCTTGTCTGTCGTATTTTTGGCTGACAGTGGAGATGATTCTGTTGCTATCTCCTTTGGTAGTATCGGTAAAGGCGTTAGATCAACAGAGGCGATATCACAATTAAACATGAGTGTTATCCAGTTAAGGGTTTAGAAATAGAACGTTCGAGCTGAGAGCTGCTGGGCATCTAATATGCTGATGGCTAATAAAAGTCACGAATAGCAATTATCAGTACAGGTACTAAGAAATGTATCAATAAAAGTTATCAGGTCATCTGAGTATAAAGACAAAGCACATATAAGCACAATACTCAATATGGACTATGGCGTGTTTGATATTCAACCATGGCACTGACAGAGACTATTTGTGAATATCAAACACGGCCTAATTAAATGCCAAAAAAAAGACCGCCTAAGCGATCTTTGATTGTACTACTGCGTCAAAAAACTTAAATCTTCTTCGGGGCGAGTGGTAAATACCTCACAACCATTATCTGTTACGACCATGGTGTGCTCCCATTGAGCAGACAGTTTGCGGTCTTTGGTAATAGCTGTCCACTCATCAGGCAAGATCTTAGTTTGCCACGTGCCTTGGTTAATCATAGGCTCGATGGTAAACGTCATACCTGTTTTTAGCTCAAAACCAGTGCCTTTTTTGCCATAGTGCATGACTTGTGGCTCGTGGTGGAATTCGTTACTGATACCATGACCACAGAACTCGCGAACGATACTAAAGCGCTCAGGTTCGACAACGGCCTGAATAGCTGCGCCAACATCACCTAGGCGAGCACCATTTTTGACCACGCTCATACCCGCATAAAGAGCATCTTGTGCCACTTTGCAAATACGCTGGGCCATGATAGAGCCGTTACCGACGACCCACATTTTTGAGGTATCGCCATAGTAACCATCTTTGATAACAGTCACGTCGATATTGATAATATCACCATCTTTTAGCAGCTTGCTTTCAGTTGGGATACCGTGACAGACAACGTGGTTGACTGAGGTACAGATAGATTTTGGGAAACCATTATAGTTCAGTGGGGCAGGGATAGCTTGCTGCACATTAACGATATAATCGTGAGCGATTTGATTAAGTGCCTCGGTACTAACACCCACTTTGACATGTTCGTCGAGCATGACAAGCACATCACTAGCGAGTTTACCGGCCACACGCATTTTTTCTATGGCGTCGGCGGACTGGATAAGAGATTTTTTATTCATCATCGTATATCTTATAATTATGGGTTCGTTGTGGATAGATTATACCATAAACCGATTAGTGACACTTTTATGTTAATTGATAATGTACCTAACATTATTATTGATAATAATTGCTTTACAGCATGGTTAGGGCTTATATGACTCATTAGTCAGACCGATATATTCATATTTTGACAAATTAGTTGAATTTCAAGTGATATGTAAGTAATGTAATTTTGCCTGCTAACGGAATTAGCAGCAACTTTTACTGTATTTGTGCAGTAAAAATAATCAGATAAATGATAACAAGGATGTTGTTATGACGATCTCTTTGCGCCTTCGTACAGCTCTCACGCCAAAGACATTTTTACCAATACTGGGTTCAGTTAGTACTGGTGTTTTTCTAATGACTATGCAAACCACTTCTGCTCAAGCTGCAGGCCAATACTATAACTGTGCCAATGCTAACGGTTGCAAGTTGGTGGAAAGTAAATATTTCACTTCTAGTTACACTAAAACTCAATATCCAGTCGTCTTAGCACACGGGCTTGGCGGCTTCACAACGCTATTTGGAGTCATTGATTATTTTAACGGAATCCCTGAAGACTTGATGAAAGGTGGCTCAGAGGTATATACCACCAAAACATCAGCCGTTAATAATAGCGAAGTTCGAGGTGAGCAACTGCTACAACAGGTCAAGACCATTGCTGCTATTTCAGGTGAGTCTAAAGTCAACTTATTTGGACACAGTCAGGGCGGTATAGATATCCGTTATGTCGCTGGCGTCGCGCCAAAGTACGTGGCTTCAGTCACCGCGGTATCAAGCCCAGAACAAGGCTCAAAAACCGCTGATTTTGTTAAAAATGTCCTTGAGCCAAATAATACTTCTGGAGAGCCATCTAATGTCACCACCCAGCTAGTATCAGGTGTATTTAATCTGATTGGTGGCTTCACAGATATTGGGTCAGGTATCAGTTTCAATCAAATTCAACAACAAGATGGCTGGCAAGCGCTCGTGGCTCTATCGACCGATGGTGCTGCTAAGTTCAATGCCAAATTTCCTGCAGCAATGCCAAAAAACTATTGTGGTCAACCGACCAGTACTGCGGTCAATGGCATCAAATACTATTCGTTTAGCGGCGTTGGGCAAATAACGAGCGTACTTGATCCGAGTGATTACCTATTGGCCGCAACGGGTGTACCATTTGCAGGTGAGTCTAACGATGGATTGGTATCTGCTTGCTCAAGTCGTCTTGGCTATGTGATTCGTGATAATTATAGAATGAACCATTTGGATTCCGCCGATCAAGTCTTGGGTCTGACGGCATGGGGAGAGTCTGAGCCAAAGTCTATCTATCGTACTCAGGTGAACCGTCTGAAAAACGCCAACCTATAAGCTGAACTACAAAACAAGAATGCTCATTGATTGAGAAATATCGTTTATGTCAAATAGCCGCCGTTCAGCCTATGTCACAATTGCTATCATCGCCGTGGTTATCATTGCCACAGCGGCGGTTATTTTGTGGTTCAAGCCTAGTAACGATGTAAATTCAGCTTCAATCAAACCGTCCATCTCCGATAATGAGACTAACGAATCAGTGACAACTGAGCTGGCTGCGGGACAAGTCGTGAAAGCGACAATGATCCCTAGTCAGTTTCAATTTGTCACAGGATTAGAAAATTTACCACGCTCATTAAAGGGCACCCAAATTGATGGTGAAATCATCATCGATGAAAAAAAACAGTTGGTCGTCACTGAAGGTCTGCGGCGTTTGTTTGATTACTTTTTATCAGCACTAGGTGAGGAAGAAGAAGCGGTTATATTTGCCCGTGTGGAGAGTTATATTCGTCATCACACACCGGAGCCTGCCGCTAGCCAAGCAGTCACTATTTTTAATCAATATGTTGCTTATCTCAAAGAACTTCCTGAGATAGAGAAACGCTACGGCAATCTGCAATTGCAGGCAACCAAAAGTCGTGAGTTAGATTTGAACGCAGTTGCCCAGCAAAAACAAGATATCGCTAATCTACGTCAGCAGTATTTTGACAAGCCAACCATTACAGCATTTTTTGGCGCAGAAGATAACTATGATAATTACAGTATAGAGATGGTCAGAATCGACCAAAATAAGCAGATGTCTGATGTACAGAAACAAGCGGCTCGTCAGGACTATATCAGTCGATTGCCAGATAGCACTACTAAAGCCAATATCATGCAACAAGCAAATATCAGTGAATTAATGGTACGCACTGAACAAATGAAAGCGCGCGGTGCCAGCCCTGAAGCACTCTATCAGATGCGTCGAGAACTGGTAGGTGCACCAGCAGCAGAGAGACTGGCACAAGTCGATCAAGAAGACGCCAATTTTGACCAACGCTTCACACAGTATGAATCTCAAAAAAATCGCTTATTGAATCAAGGTGTCGATGCAGCCCAAGAACAAACTCAAATCAATCAACTCGAACAGCAACTATTTAATGACACTGAGCGTAAGCGTTTAGATGGTTATGCAGCATTGCAAAGACAGCAAGCTGTGAATAATCCATAATTACCGTCATTAGCTATCGTCAATAACTATCAATAACCATCGTTGATACGGATGGACAGAGTGAGCAAGATTATAGTTAGCAGGTCATTTAGGTACTGGCAAGAGGAAGTAGTCAGATATTGGCAAAGTAGTACAAAATGCATTCTGAATAACTACCCAGTTTATGATGACACCTCTCTGTGAGTCATGCACAATATTGCCATTGTTTAGAGCATTAAATAAAACAATAAATGAATCATAATAAATCTGAGCTTTTACTATGTTTATTAGAGCCCATGGCTCATGCAGATAATGTGTTTAGTAAAAGTATCGGATGCAACAAAGCGAGGAGTTAATATGAAGAACATGACTAAAGTAATGATGGCCGCGACATTGGTAGTTGGTACACTTGCTGCGGGTTGCCAGACGACGAACTTGCCTGCGCCAGTTAACCAACCAATCACTGCAGATGTCTTGCAAGCACACAACTGGCAGCTCGTTGATGCCAAACGCAGCAATGGTGATAAAGTGTCTCAGCTATTTTTTGACCCAGCCAAGCCGTTAACTCTCAATTTTATGAATGATAACGGTAGGGATTACGTGGCATTTATGAATACCTGTAATAGCATGGGCGCTGGATATAGTGTCGCAAACGGTGAGGTAGAGATTAAAAACGGCATCAGTACTATGATGGCATGTCCTGAACCGCAAGCCAGCTTTGATACTGCCACACTAGCCACTGTAAAAGGTAAATATAGCCTTAGTAAGAATGCCAACAATGTGCCTATTTTGACCATTAAAAATGATGATCAAGTCGCTTATTTTAAAGCCGTTGCGAAGTAGCTTAATGATTGAGTAAACAGTTTGACTGGTTCGTGAACTTAAACAACTGTAACTATTTTTCTGGAGTTAGTTGTTTGAAGTTACTCATGTGAAGTTGCTCTTTTTGAAATGCAAAATGCCTCGCTATCAAGTGGGGCATTTTTTTATCTAAAATTTAGTCCAGTTTAGGTTACACTAGAGTAATGTTTCTGTAATATCTTCGACTTTTTAAATTGATGGTGATGACTCTGAATTTGTGTCGATAACGATCGCCTTTTTAGATATTTATAAGACTTTTATCATCAGGCTCTACTGGATATGATGCTATGCTGAAAACTGCCACAAATAAAACAACCATGTGTAAAGAGAATCTATCTAAATCAATCATAGATAGACTAATGATAAAAGCACCTATTGCCATCGGCGTATTTGCTGTGCTGACCGGTTGCCAGACAACATTACCTAATACCTCAGTAAAAAAGCCAATTAGTACAGTTGAGACCAGTCCGCTGACTGCACGTATGCCAGTGATTGATCGCCAAGGATACATTGCCTATATAGAAGAGCAGGGCGTAGGTACGGCGAAAGTGTCGTCACTTTATAGTATTCGTCCTGATGGTAGCGATCGTCAGCTAATCGATCAGCTTAATGGCTATATCTACGCACCAGCATGGTCGGCAGACGGACAACTGCTTGCCTATAGCAAACAAGCCCCGCGTGAGCACCCCAAAATTTATATTTATGATCGTAGTAGCAATACGCGCAACCTAGTAGTGAATGCTGAAGGCAGCAATATGTCAGCGTCATTTTCACCCGATGGTCAAGATTTACTTTATAGCTCTACGGTCGGTGGTAATGCTGATATCTATAAAATACGTCTGAGTGATGGGAGTACCCAGCAGTTAACGACCCTGCCGAGTACAGAGGTACAGCCAAGTTATGCTGCTGATGGCCAGAGCTTTGTCTATACCAGTGATAAAGTCCGTGCTGGACGACCGCGAATTTATCGTTATGACTTTGCTACGGGTAATGCGACACCTGTATTAACAAATGGGTATGTGGCCAGTCCTCAGCTTAGCTTAGATGGTCAGCGTATGGCCTACTTAAATGGTCGCAAAGCGGCTGTCATGACCTTGCCGACTGGGCAAGTGGTCAACTTGGCAGAAACAGGGCTTGATGAGCCTGCACGTCTATCTCCCTCTGGCAGTTATGCGGTCTATCCAACTCGCCGCTTTAATGTGGGCGGGCAAGCAGCAGACCAAAGTAGTGGTAGTCTAGTTATCCATTCGCTGTCAGGTAATACTAGCTATGCCATTAGCGGTCAAAATGGTGGAATCGTGCGCTCACCGATATGGGGTCGTTAGAGAAGTATGTCTTGTGCCGTGACATTTATAAACTTACTTGTAAAACAACATAAGTTTATAAATATTAAGTGAAGAGCTTTAGCTTTTGTAGTAGGTTATTACAAATAGAAGATTAGGTTCACAAAGGGAGAACCCGCGTAATGCAAGAGGCTTTTTTCGTGTTTATCACCAAAATAAGTTTATATCCAACGATTATTTTCACTGGTCTTGTGATGTTCGTTACTCTGTACTGGGTGGTATCTTTACTCGGCATGGCAGATATGGACAGCGTGGATTTTGGAGAGTCAGGTAGTGATGTTGCTGTATCTGATTTATCATCGACCGGTTTTTTTACAGGCCTCATGCTGAAATTTGGTCTCTACGGTGTACCTCTAGTCATTATATTAAGCTTAGTTAGTTTAATCGGTTGGTTATTGAGCTATTTGTATACCAGTTTCTTACATCAAAATTTTGACTCTGGTGTTTTGTATTACGTGTTTGGCACAGGGGCACTAATATTCGTATTGGTCGTTTCTATGTGGCTGACAGGCATGATCATTTCACCCATTCGCAAAAATATTGCCAGAATCCCCAAACGTAATTCTGCTAATAATGTGGGCAAAATCGCGATTGTGCGTACACTCAGTGTGACGGACAAGCACGGTGAGGCAGAATTGAATGATGGCGGTGCAGGTTTGATACTCAAGGTTCGTTCAGACAACAGTACTAGCTTACTGAAAAAGGGCGATAGAGTGATGTTGGTAGCGTATTTAGAAGACACAAATACCTATCAAGTCGCTCCTGTTGAAGATAAATAATTATAAATCGTTTAGGGTCTGTTGAACATTCAAATATTAGGACTGCTGATCGCTAAAATCGCATCAAAATAGGCGTAAGCCGACGATAATGTCGAGACCTTGGTTAGGTTTATAACAACGTTTAGGGTGATTTTAGCATCGAGTAAACTCGAAAACGAGATAAGCCTTGATAAATAATAAACAGCCATTGAGCTAAAAAACCTCTATTTTTTACATCATACGAACGGTTTTAAATTTAGTTATTGTTGGTTCAACTAATTCAGGTATGAGAAACGCGAGTGAAACTGCTATATAGAGGAGTTGAGCAAGCTTAACCTAGCATCTGATGGATATAGAACTGACTATAGAATGTTTCAATTAAAGGAATAAACATGGACATACTCATTATCGTCGGCGTAGTTGTAGTGCTGGCGTTTGTTTTCATTATGGCAGCACTGTTGATGCTCAAAGCCTTTTACTTCAAGGTTGAGCAGGGCAAAGCACTAATTATCAACGGTGTGAGCAAAATAGCCGTACGTTTTGATGGTGGCTTTGTTTGGCCAGTTATTAATAAAAAAGAGCTGATGAGAATATCGCTCATCACGTTAGAAGTGGATAGACGCGGTAAAGAAGGACTGATTTGCGCCGATAATATGCGTGCTGATATCACAGTCGCATTTTATTTACGTGTCAATGAAACCGAAGAAGATGTATTAAAAGTCGCTAAATCGGTTGGGGTAGAGAGAGCCTCAGATAAAGTTGCTGTTAATGAGCTGTTTAATGCCAAGTTTTCAGAAGCGTTAAAAACAGTTGGTAAGCAAATAGATTTCGTCAAACTGTTTGAAAATCGCAGTGAGTTTCGTGACAGTATCGTTCAAGAAATCGGTAATGATCTAAACGGCTATGTCTTAGAAGATGTCGCGATTGATTATCTAGAGCAAACACCAAAAGTGTCGTTGGACTCAAGTAATATCCTAGATGCGGAAGGTATCAAGAAAATTACTCAGCTAACGGCTTTTCAAAACGTTATTACCAATGAGCTTGAGCGTGACGAAGAGTTAGCGGTTAAGAAAAAGAACGTTGAAACCAGAGAGGCGATGCTAGAGCTTGAGCGTCAACAAGCTGATGCTGAAGCCAAGCAAAAGCGTGAAATATCATCAGTGATTGCCCGTGAAACGGCTGAAACACGCAAGATTGAAGAAGAAGAGCGTAAGAAATCAGAAACAGCCATCATTATGGTTGAGCAAGACTTAGCGATTCAGCGTGAGAATCAGCAACGTGAAATCGAAGTGGCTGGACAGAATCGCCTACGTGCAGTCGTCATCGAAGAAGAGAAAGTCACACGTGCCCGTGATTTAGAAATCGTCTCTCGTGAGCGTGAAGTTGACTTGCAACGTATCGAGGCTGAACGCGCGATTGAGCTTGAGAAAAAAGAAATCGCCAATGTTATCCGCGAGCGTATTGCGGTCGACAAAACAGTGGCGCAAGAAGAAGAGCGTATTAAAGAAGTTCGCGAAGTTAGTGAGGCGGATCGAAATAAGCAAACACGCGTCTTAGCAGCAGAAGCCGATGCTGAAGAGCTCAAAGTACGTCAGGTCAAAAAAGCCGAAGCAGAAGAGTTGTCTGCTAAGCATAAAGCCGTTGAGATTACCACGCTTGCTAATGCCAATTTAGAAGCTTCAGCCAAAGATTCAGAAGCCAAAATCAAAATGGCTGAAGGTATCAAAGCAGAAGAGTCGGCACATGGCTTTGCTGAAGCTGCTATCCAAGAAGCCAAGTCGGTCTCTATGGAAAAAGAAGGCATTGCTAGAGCCAATATTATTAAAGCGACAGGACAAGCTGAAGCGCAGTCAGAACGTGAAAAAGGCATGGCAGATGCCGAAGTTATCGCGGCTCGAGGCGAGTCTAAGGCAAAAGCTGAGCGTGATATCGGTATGGTAGACGCAGAAATCATCGCTGCTCATGGTGAATCTAGCGCCAAAGCAGAACGCGACGTTGGATTGGCAAAAGCCGAAGTTACTCGTGCACATTTCCAAGCCGAAGCAGATGGTCTGGTCGAGAAGTTCAATGCAATGGGTAGCATGAATAAAGAAGCACGTGAGCACGAAGAGTTCCGTATGGGGCTTGAAACTGCCTTGCAAGAAGCGCTCGCATCGATCGAAGCAGGTAAAGAGATTGCGAAAGAAAATGCTGAAGTATTGGCAGTGGCGCTACAGAAAGCCAAAATTGATATTGTTGGTGGCGAAGCGCATTTCTTTGACAACTTTGCCAAGTCACTGTCTATCGGTAAAGCCATTGATGGCCTAGCCGGTAAGTCAGATACGTTGAGCGGTATCATCAACGGTGTGATGGCCAGTCAAGCCATGAAAACCAATCAGAAAAATGATGATAAAACGACTTATTAATATGGTTGGAATAACTCATATTGGTACGCAGATTTTTATCTAACAGTATGAGTGAGAAATAGTCATTACAATAATAAATCTATCGTTTAGGCGGCAGATTTTTTTGGCTAACTCACGGTGATTCAGAACGATGAATAACGATGAGTTGGCTAATCTAAAAAAATACTATCACGCTCTTAACGCTTAAAAACGCTTGAAATCAAAGCTTGTTAAGCAAAATAAAAAGCTACGTTTTTTTAGATTAGCCATGTGCTTTTTTACTTTCAATGATCCTTTATTGCCCAAAATTCTCTTATAGGGGATTCAGTTTAAAAGAGAGTCAAGGCAACCGAGTGCAGATGTATAGGCAATACTTCAAGCGAGGTTAACGCTGTAGCTCTTTTATAAAGGATTGACTATATTATGTAAAAACAAAAACGGACGAGTAACGATGGCGGATGCGCAAACTTCAAAGAACTCAGATAACAACGATAATAGCAATGACAATAATAATGCTAATCAAGCAAACCAAACCGATCAGGCAGTTGCCTCGGGCAATGCTTATGAGCTCATCAAGAAACGTCTAACGGAGCAAGGTAGCCGCTTAGAGCAACAGACCGCCACGCTAAATACTGCGCGTCTCGAAGAGTTTGGCAGCACCCAGATGCAAGTCATCGCCCGTACGCGTATTCGTACCGAGCACAATTGTGTGGCGCAGGATATGGTGCAGGTTGGTGATTATCTGCTGTTTGGCTACAACGTTTTTATGGGGCTTAAACGTGCGAGTAATATCAAGGATGTATTGTCGTTATATCGTTTGATTGAGCCAGTCGAGAGTGAAGAAGAGTATCAGCTCGAAGAAGTTGATTTAAAGGGCACTTTTTTGGCTCAGGATGCCTTTGTTCAAGACTTCAATGAGCTGTACCGATATTACAAGCAAACGCGCCTGATTCAAATAACCGTTAAAGACAGCAAATTGCTGCTTGCGTTTCAGATTGGTGAGCGCATCACTGATATTCGAGTGTTTCGTTTCGCGCTAGATTTTAGCCAAGGTACGCCAGAGTCGGCGCAAGTCGCTTATGTGGATAATCGAGGCGAGCGTGATATCGAGTTGCCGCCTGCTTATGATTTCGACTGGATTGAGACCACCCGTGATCAGATGATCAATGGTAAGTATCCGCATATGAATATCTTGGATACGATATTTGTGGAAACGGTCGGTGGCGATCTGACCATCAAAATTGAGGACAATACGCAGTCTGGGCAGGGTGTTTATAGCGAACCGGTCAATGATCGCACCCAATCGCTGACTGATGCTGAGATTGCTTATGCCAAAGTCGGTAGTCTAATACTGCTCAAAATACTACCTTACCGTGAAGAGGACTACCGTTATTTCGTATATAACACATTGACCGAAGCGGTATTGCGTTTGGATGCGATTGGACAGTCGTGTGTCCAGCTACCAGAAGACCACGGTATCATATTCCCGGGTGGCTACTATCTGCAAACAGGCGAATATAAGCTGTTTGATGCCAATGGTGTTGGCGCTACCGACCTGCGGTTTAAGCGTAAAATTGTATCGCCAAATGGGGAAGATGTTTTATTCTTATTCTATGACAGAGACTTAGGCGTTACAGGTCTGTTTCCTTATAATTTAATTAAAAAGCAATTGGCAAACCCTATTTACTGTAACGGTATGGCGTTGGCAGAGGATGGGCGTTTGGTGCTGTTTAGCGACCAAAGCGAGCCATCTCGCATTCATCCGATGCAGATATGGCACACGCCTTATGCCTCACACGAGTATGTGAGTGAGTTACCAGAGAGCACCAGTTTTTATGGCAAAATTGGTAATAAAGAATTGGTACGTGGTATCTCAGACCTTTATAGCATCACGCGCCTCATTGACAATCAAAGCGTGTCACAGAAGCTCTATGAAGAGCTGACCAATAATACCAGCCGTCTCTTTGACAGCTATTACTGGTTGTCTGAGCCTGAGCTGAGCGAAGTCGCCAGCAGTATTAAAGAAGTGACGGCCACGGCTGAACTGGTCATTGACGAGTTCGCTAAAGTACAAAGCATCCAAAAACAAACCCTAACCGCATTAAGCGATGCTGATACGCAGCAAAGTGAAATTTTGCGGCAGATACGTGTCACTAGCTTTGAATCTGCCAGTGATTATGTCGATCAGCTGTCAACGTTAAGACGCCAAAAAGGCCGCTTGGTTAGTCTAGAAGATTTGCGTTATTTAGATGCCGATAAGCTACAAGCATTGCAGACACAGTTAGAAGAAGCAGCAAGCGAGCTCGCTGAAAAGACCGTGCTGTTTTTGAGTGGCGAAGAGGCGCTATCAAGCTACGAAGGCATATTGGTCGATGTCAGTGAGCGCTTAAATACCGCTGAAACCAATGCAGAGCTAAAACCCGTACTAGAGAAAATCGATGAGACCGCGCAAGGTTTGGATCTATTAACTGAGCTGTTGGGCACGTTGGATGTAGCCGATGCCACGGTGCGTACGCAAATTATCGACGACATATCGACTATTTATGCCAGCCTAAACCAGAGCAAAGCCAAGCTTAATCATAAACGTAAAAACTTAGGCTCGGCTGAGGTTGTGGCGCAATTTGGTGCGCAGTTTAAGCTGTTTGGGCAGTCGATTGCCAATGCGTTATCCATTGCCAATACTCCTGAAAAATCAGATGAGCAAATGGCAAAGCTGCTAGTACAGTTAGAAGAATTAGAAAGCCAGTTCGCTGATCCAGAGACCAACAGTGGCGATCAGTTTTTAGCCGATATCATCAGTAAGCGTGAAGAGATTTACGAGACCTTTGAAAATCACAAGCAGCAATTGCTCGATGCTCGTAACCGTAAAGCGCAAAACTTAGGTGATGGCGCGCTGCGAATGCTCGAAAGTATTAAGAAGCGGACACAAAGCACTGGCATCACAGGCTTTACCGAGGAAGAAGCGCTCAATACGTATTTTGCGGCTGATGGTCTGGTACAAAAAGTCCGTAACATCGCAAAAGAGCTACAAGCGATGGACTTTAGCGTCAAAGCCGATGACATCGACGCTCGCCTAAAAGCCATCCAAATTGAGAGCTATAAGAGCCTAAAAGACAAGTCAGACTTGTTTGAAGATGGCGGTCAGATCATTAAACTGGGCAAGCACCGTTTTTCGGTCAATACTCAGCCATTGGATTTGACTTTATTAAGTCGCCAGCAGTCAGATGGTACACGTGTATTAAACCTGCATCTAACGGGCACAGACTATTATGAAATGCTTAATAATGTTGAGCTGAACGCCTTGCGTCCGTATTGGGACATGAATATCGCTTCTGAGTCTGACAAGGTATATCGCGCTGAGTATTTGGCATACAGCATCATTGAGAGTGCCAAAAACAGTCAGGACGGCTTAACCGAAGAGCGTCTATATCAAGCATACGATGCGACCATCATTACCCTCGATGTGAATGGTGATATTGATAATGACAGTCCATTGTCCAAATTGGTCAAAGCGTATGCCACTCCTCGCTATCAGCTAGGCTATGACAAAGGCATTCATGATCATGATGCGACGTTATTACTGATGCAGATATTGCCGACGCTACGTGAGGCAGGGCTGCTCATTTATACCCCGCAAGTACGAGCATTGGCGCAGTTGTTTTATTGGCAGCTCAATATCGTACAAGCGCTTGGCTTAGACAGCTTACGCCAGTTCGGTTACGACGCTTGGTTGAGTGAGTCTGTACTGACGCGCGCGAGTAACTGGACAGATCGAGCCGCGACCGCCGAGCAGCTACGCCGTGCATTGGGTAGTGATAAGGCAAAATCGCTATTGGTTGAAGACATGGCTCAAGTGATGCGTGATTTTGTGAGCACCTATAACGACGATAGTAATGATGAAGTTGTTAAAGAGCCAACCGTAGAAATAGATGCAAATATAAGTGACGATCACAGTGCAAGTATCTTTAAACTAAGCTATGTGCAACTGGCTTGCGAGTATCTGGTTAGTGTCATGGGGCAGTCAATGCAAGCGGTCACTCCTAATGCCAGTACGCATAAAATACATTGGCAAACCAGCCAACAAGCGCAGCAGTTGTGTGAGCAGCTAAGCCAAACGCTAAGCGCTTCATCAGCTAGTATGCAAGCGACTGCCAGTTTTGATCAATTACAATCTTCAATCGGTAAGCTTGGCTTTCAGCCAAAATCAGCCTATGAGCTATTGACCACATGGTTTCATGCGTTACTTGATAAGACTTACGGTAATACTGACTCGGCCAATGCAGCAGCGGATGGTACCGATGAAGACGGCGAGCTCAGTGAAGAGCAGCTGGCCAAGATTGCAGAAAAAGAGGCGTTACGCAAACAGCAGCTAGAAAGTGGCCGTCATTATGTGCCGGAGGCGATTGCTGTATTACTCACTCAATTGAACGATGCCCAACGTGAATCTTTGGTGCAGCGCCTTATTGAATCAGGTGCTAGCTTTGGTAAAGGGGCTTTTAATAAAGGGCAAGGTAGTAAAAAAATAGATAATCAAGGCGCAAGTGGAACACCATCGGCCTTGTCATTTTCTTCAATCAGCTCATCGCCAGTTTCATCGACTACATCATTGACCAGTATTAACAACCCGCTCAATCAAGTGCAAAGTTTTGAGCGTAGTACGGGCAAGGTATCGCTTGAGATTCAGGTGAATAACTTGTTGGGCGAGCATCCACGCATTCATCAGCAGATTCTAACCTTTGCCGTCGACGACTTCTTAAATCGTCTGCATCATCATGATACTCAAGTTATCCCTGCCTATAGACGTTATTTGGCCATGCGTTCAGAGATTTTGCATGATTCAAAAGAGACATTACGACTGGACGAATTTATGCCGCGTCCATTGTCCTCATTTGTACGTAACCACCTGATTAATGAGAGCTACCTGCCTCTCATCGGTGACAATCTTGCCAAACAGATGGGTACAGTCGGTGAGGATAAGCGTACCGATTTGATGGGTATCCTGATGATGATATCGCCACCAGGGTATGGTAAGACGACCTTGATGGAATACGTGGCAAACCGTTTGGGCTTAATCTTTATGAAGATTAACTGTCCGTCACTCGGTCATGATGTGACCTCATTAGATCCAGAAAAAGCCCCGAATGCGACTGCCCGAGAAGAGCTGAATAAAATCAACTTAGCCTTTGAGATGGGCAATAACGTCATGCTCTATCTCGATGATATTCAGCATACGCATGCGGAGTTTTTACAGAAGTTTATTTCATTGGGTGATGGCACACGCCGTATCGATGGCGTCTGGCAAGGCAAAACCAAAACCTATGACATGCGTGGCAAAAAGTTCTGCGTGGTCATGGCAGGTAACCCATATACTGAGAGCGGTGAGGCATTTAAAGTGCCTGATATGCTGGCTAACCGTGCCGACATTTACAACTTAGGCGATATCATGAGCGGTATGGAAGAGGTGTTTGCCCTCAGTTATATCGAAAACTCGCTGACTTCTAATACGGTACTTGCACCAATGGCCAACCGTGATTTAAGCGATGTGCATCGTTTGATTAAAATGGCAAAAGCGGACAATGCCAACCTTGCCCAAGCCCAAAGCAGCGAGCTGACCTATCCTTATAGCACTTCAGAGATTAATGAAATTGTCGCAATCTTGCGTCATATGTTTAAAGTGCAAGAAGTTATTCTTGATGTTAACCAAGCCTATATTGCCTCCGCTTCGCAAGATGATAAGTATCGCGTTGAGCCGATATTTAAGCTACAGGGCAGTTATCGTAATATGAATAAGATGACCGAAAAACTGTCGGCGGTCATGAATGAAAGCGAGCTAAATCAGCTGATAGATGATCATTATCTGGGCGAGTCGCAGCTACTGACCCAAGGCGCAGAGAGTAATTTACTCAAACTCGGTGAGATGCGCGGCATCTTGAGCGAAGCAGAAACAGAGCGTTGGGCGCAAATTAAAGCCGACTTCCTACGTAACAAAGCCATGGGCGGTGAAGATGGTGATACAGGTGCGCGTATCGTCGCACAATTGGTCGATTTGGCCAGTGGCTTCAACGCCATCAGTAGCCAGTTTGAAACCTACTTATCAAAAAATGACCCAGAGAAAATCGCTCGCTTACGCGAAGCAGGGCAGCAGTCACAGTTAGAGGCTCAGCGAGAATCGCAAAAAATCCTCGCCGATAGCGTCGTTAATAATGCCAAAGTCGTCAGCGACAGTATCGATAGTGGCTTTGAGAAAAGCGTGAATCAATTACTGCAAATATATAAGCATGACCATAAAGCAGAAGGCGAGTATCTCAAGCAAAACCAATATGCACAAAAACAACTCATGGTGCAGCTGGTCAATGCGGTAGAGCAACTGGCGCAAAAAATGGCAGACAGCTTGGTTAGCAATAATGACAACCAGCTAGTAGAGAGCGATGTACCTGATATGCAGCAGCAGACGGCACTGATGGCAACTGCTCTCAAAGAAGCACTGGCGCCATTGACGATGCGGATGGATGAGAAACTGGCGATTGATACCAGTACTGATCAATCTGGCAAGTTAATCGTCAATAGCCTCAATCGCTTAAATAAAATATTTGACGACTATGATTAGTAGACTATAGTGACCAGTAACTAATATAGTAAACAAACCAATGAGAAAATTATGGCGCACAAAAAAAAGAACGTTCGCAAAAAGCTCTGCCCCGTCTGTGAGCGCGAGTTTAGCTGGACTAAGAAGCTTGATAAAAACTGGGAGAGTATGGTCTATTGCTCCGACCAATGCCGCCGTGTTAAAAAGTATGAAGGGCTAGATCATCAAAAGTAAGATGTCACCACAACACAAATAGTTAGAAGTAGATGGGAGCAAATAATGGCACATAAAAAAGTAAATCTACCGCAAAAAACCTGCCCCGTCTGCCAGCGCCCGTTTACGTGGCGTAAGAAGTGGGAAAAGGATTGGGAGCAGGTGATCTATTGTTCAGAGCGGTGTCGTCGAGGTAAAGTAGATTAAGTTAATTCAAGATAGTAAGGTAAATTATGAGTAAGCATTTTGAGCACTCAAGCTTTCGGGAAAAGCTTATTGAACACTTATTTATTGGTGAGATGCTAAAGCTATCGTGGCTAAAAGATGATTGCCAACTAGAAGTCATGAAACCTGAAGTTGATAATGCAGGTTGTGATGTTGTCCTTGAAGACAATAATATTATTCGTCATATTCAACTGAAAACTTCGAAATTAGGTGCTAAGGCGTCAGGTCAAAAGGTTAATGTTCGTTTAGCTAATAAGCCTTCGGGGTGTATTGTTTGGATAGTATTTGATGAAGATACTTTAGAACTTTGTTCGTTTTATTTTTTTGGTGCTGAGGCTGGAAAGCCATTAGCTGGGCTAGAGAATGCTAAAATTGCAAAACATACTAAGGCTAATACGGATGGTATAAAGGCCGAAAGACCTAATATCCGCACTATTAATAAAGGTCAATTTGATCATTACGATAGTATTGAGGCTTTATATAATGTTTTGTTTGTTCCAAAAAGCTAAGGTTAGTCATTATTCCTTTTGATATGCTGGAATATTGCCTCGCATAGTTCTATAGCAGAATCTGTTAGTTTCCAATTTTCAGTTTGCATTGATTCAACGATATCTCGGCAAAAACCTGTTTTACTCTTGATAGTACCTTGACCTCCATCTGAGAAAGTAAAGGATTTCTCATTAGCTGCTAGCTCAGGAATAATTTCATTCTTACGCATTTTTTCTAGAACTCTATCAAAATATTTGCCTATTCCTTTAGGAGATGTTTGATAACTATCAGTGAAACAATTTTCATAATTATAGCTGTATTCTAATTTTTTTCTACCTCCTTGATTAGCTAGTCCATTATTAGGACACATTTCAAAGAACTTTTTTATCAATAGGTTTCTAGGTAGTGAGTTCTCAGTTTCTTTGCCTTTAGTGATAACTATCTTATCCCCTAGCTGTTGTTCAAGTTCATTGAATCTAGGCTTTTTCGTTAAATCAGAATCTGCGATCACTAAGGCATTAGAAGTGATAAGTACTGCATTTAAACCCTTGTTTTTGCTACTGTCCACATCTTCTAAAGAATCAATTTCGAAATCCCAATGCTCTAAGTTTGAGCCTTGATACTCTACGAATGCATAATGATAACCATCGATGAAACGTGAATAATCTTGCCATTTCTCTTCATCAGTCGTCTTTAGTTCTTCCAAATATTTTTTTAAGTATTGAACAAAATATAGACGGTCAGTGATACCTTCTATCCAAATTGTACAATTAGCTAAAAAAACTGAGGAAGGCGATACGCCAAGTGTTTGTAATATAGTACGGTCACCATCACAACGTTTGATTACCGTCTCGTATTTGTTCTCTTCGTCACCTATTTGATTTTTGTCTACACGATATAAAGCAATACGTTTGTCTTCGTTAATCATATCAAGCAAGTAATTTGAATGACTGGTCGCCATGTAGTAATGGTCAGTTTCATTTAACAAGAATTTCATAACTTGCTTTACATAACCTGCATGTAAGTGCATTTCTGGCTCTTCGATAAAAAAGAAAGAAGGTTCTGTGGTCAAGAAGGCCTTATAAGTAAGGATAATAACTTGCTGTAAACCATCACCAAGTTGTGAGATGGGAAATTGTTTGTCATCACCAATTTTGATTTGCAAGATGTCATCTTTACGATTTGGAATTAGTATGACGTCCTGATTGTTAAAGAAATAGTGTGAAAGCTTAGCTTGATAATTATATACTTTCTGTCTTTCTTCAGGCATCCCTAGCAATGAGTCAGTTAAAAAGTCAAAGAAGTCTTCACCGGAAGTTATTTGATTTTCAGAAAAATTGTAGTCTTCATAAGTTCTGAGTAACAGAGGAGTCTTGAATAAGGTATTTTCAGCTTTATCATCTATTTCGGATAGCGATTTGGATACCTTCACTTTTCTTAAACTTCTCAAAGTATCTATATAAAAGATATTGTAACTACTAAAGTTAAAAGAATTAATTCTAGATGTAATATTGGATATCCTCACCATGTGCTTCTCTGCTTCGACTTTAAATCTATCCTTATTACCAGACATTGAACTATGTATTTTACTAGGTATCTCATCTCCTTTACGAAAATATACTACTGAACTCCTTGTGAGATTTTCATAAACGATTCTAGTTTCCTTAATAGTTGCTTTTGCACTTTCTAATTTTTGATTTATGCTTTGATAGTTTGAAATTCCTAGGTTATCTAAATTTAAATCAACAGAACTAATAGACCTAAAGGAGTCATTAATACTTTTTAGATCACTCAAAATCGAAAGTGATAAGTAAAAGTCAACCTGAACACTATTAATTTTAAGACCTAATGATCTCATAAAACGACTTTTACCAGAGTTATTCGCTCCCACAATAATATTCAAGCGTTTAAGCTCAAAAGGATGGTCTCGATTCAAACCTTCGCTTGAATCGAAATCTGTATATCCCTCTTTAAACCAAAGCTTTATAGTTTCTTCCATCGATATAACCTTAGTCATTCACAAATCTAAATTCCATCAACATTAAAGCAACCATAACTAAGACACAAGCAATCAAGCCTTTGATTACTTACCATCTCTCTTAGCAAAAATATTCGCGACCAACGCGCCACTAAAGTTATGCCACACACTAAATACCGCACTTGGTAAGGCAGCGACAGGATTGAAATAAGTCGCCGCAAGGGCAGCGCCTAGACCAGAGTTTTGCATGCCCACCTCTACCATAATGGCGCGGCGTTGTTTCTCCGTAAATCCAGACAAGCGCGCGATTCCATATCCCAAGGTATAACCCAGCATATTGTGTAAGGCAACCACGATAAAGACGATAGCACCACTGTCTAAGATAGTCGCTTTAGATACGGCAACCACTGCCGCTATAATGATAGAAATACCCAATACCGACACCATCGGCAATACCTCGGTGACGAACTCGATTTTTTTACCCAAAAACTTATGGAAGATAACACCCAGTAATATGGGCAAGATTACGATTTTCGTAATGGTTATCATCATACTGGCCAAATCTATGTCAATTAGTTGCCCTGCAAATACGCTGAGCAGAATAGGAGTCAAGAAGGGCGCAAGTAGGGTAGAGATAGAGGTAATTGCCACACTTAATGCCACATCACCTTTGGCTAAGAACGTAATCACGTTACTAGAAGTACCACCAGGGCAACAGCCAACCAAGATAACGCCAACCGCGATTAAAGGATCAAGGTTGAAAATGACCGTTAATAGGTAAGCGATCAACGGCATAAGCGTGAACTGTGCCAACAGTCCTACCAATACAGGCTTGGGACGTTTGATAATCTCTAGAAAATCTTCCGTTTTGAGCGTCATGCCCATTCCAAACATAATAATGCCAAGTATAGGAACGATCAAAAAAGCCAACGAAGCAAAAAATTCAGGAAATATAAAGCCCAACACAGCACTGACCAATGCCCAGATTGCAAAAGTTTTGCCAATCCAACTAGAGAGTGATGCAATCTGATTCATAGCCTGTCTCACAATAATAAAAGTAATAAAGTAGACAATAATCTAGCATGGTTACTGTTAGTAAGTGATGAAAATATTTTGCTATAAACGTAGCGATAAGTTTGCTGAGGGTAGGCAGAATAGAATGTCATAAAAAATGGCTTACCCACATTAAATGAGTAAGCCAAAGAGTTACTATTAGATTGCTATAAGTTAATTAGCCGATCGACTACAAATTCGGATTTAACCACTTTTCAGCCGTCTTCATATCCCAGCCTTTACGCTCAGCATAACTCTCTAACTGATCACGGCTGATTTTACCGACATTGAAGTATTCACTATCAGGATGCGAGTAATAGAATCCGCTGACCGATGACGCAGGCCACATCGCATAGCTTTCGGTTAGCGTTGTACCGATCGCATCTACCGTACCGAGCCAATCAAACAATTTGCCTTTTTCGGTATGCTCAGGGCAAGCAGGGTAGCCAGGCGCAGGGCGGATACCGACATATTTCTCTTTAATCATCTCATCATTGGTGAGTGATTCAGTCGGTTGATAACCCCAATACTCTTTACGAATGAGCTCATGTAGATGCTCGGCAAAGGCTTCTGCCAAACGGTCAGACAGCGCCTGTACCATGATGGCATTATAGTCATCACCTGCTGCTTTGTACTGCTCAGCGAGTGCTTCTGTACCGACGATAGAGACGGTAAAGCCGCCCAAATGGTCGGTATGCGTCTCTGATGGCGAGATAAAGTCAGCCAAGCTAAAGTTCGGCTTGCCGCTTGCTTTGTCGCTTTGTTGACGTAAGTGCTCGAACTGATAGGTTGGGCTGCCACCATCATTAGGTGTATTGTCGTATACAGTGACGGTATCGGCACCCGTACGACGTGCAGGCATGATTTTAAACACGCCTTTGGCCACGATTGATTTTTCCGCAATCATTTTTTGTAGTAGATCTTCAGCATTCTCAAACAGATCGCGTGCTGCTTCACCTACTACATCATCTTGTAGGATTTTTGGGTATTTACCCGTCAGACCCCAAGAGATAAAGAACGGTGTCCAGTCGATATATGGCAGTAGGTTGGTAATTGGATAATCATCAAATATGACTTGTCCTAGTTTATTTGGCACTGGTGGTACGTAGTTTTCCCAATCATACTGAAAACCAATCTTGACTGATTCAGCATAGGTAACCTTAGCTGCTTTGGGTTGACGCTTAGCCAGACGCTCACGCACTTTGATGTACTCTTCGCGCGTCTCATCGATAAGGGCAGTACGGTGCTCTTTTGATAGCAGTTTGGTGACCACGCCGACTGAGCGTGAGGCGTCCGATACATAGATGACCGCATCGTTTTGATATTGCGGCTCGACCTTGACCGCCGTATGCGCTTTAGATGTCGTTGCACCGCCAATCATCAATGGTAACGTCATACCGCGCTCTTGCATCTGCTTAGCGACATAGACCATCTCATCGAGACTTGGAGTAATCAGACCAGACAAACCGATAATATCGACCTTTTCTGCGATGGCAGTATCGAGGATGGTTTCACATGGCACCATGACGCCCAGATCGACGATATCGTAGCCGTTACAGCCAAGCACCACGCCGACGATGTTTTTGCCGATATCATGGACGTCGCCTTTGACGGTTGCCATCAGGATTTTACCTTTGACTTCGCCTTCGACTTTCTCCGCTTCGATATACGGGTTTAGCCACGCGACAGATTGCTTCATCACGCGCGCAGATTTTACGACTTGCGGCAGGAACATTTTACCAGCACCGAATAGGTCTCCGACGATATTCATACCGTCCATGAGTGGGCCTTCGATGACTTCTAGTGGTTTAGGATACTTCTCCCATGCTTCTTTGGTATCCGCTTCGATAAAGGTCGTCACGCCTTTGACCAGTGCGTGGGCGATACGTTCTTCTACCGTGCCCTCACGCCAGCTCATATCGACGGTGCTGTCTTTTTTCTTACCGCCATCTTGGTAGTTTTCAGCAACCGTCATTAGACGTTCAGTCGCATCCTGACCAGTCTCACCTTGATTGCGGTTGAGCATGACGTCTTCGATAGCGTCACGGGCTTCCTTTGGAATATCATCGTACAGCTCAAGCATGGCTGGGTTGACGATACCCATGGTCAGGCCGTTTTTGATCGCATGAAATAGGAATACGGAGTTAATCGCTTCACGAATAGGGTTGCCACGAAAACTAAACGAGACGTTAGACACACCGCCCGAGACCATCGCGTTCGGCAGGTTTTCCGTAATCCAGCGTGTAGCATTGATAAAGTCAGCACCGTAGTTATTATGCTCAGTGATACCCGTAGCGACGGCAAAAATGTTCGGGTCAAAGATAATATCTTCTGATGGGAAACCAACTTCGTTTACTAATACATCATAGCTGCGTTTAGATATCTCAATCTTGCGCTCGTAAGTATCAGCCTGTCCGTCTTCATCGAATGCCATAACGATAATCGCGGCACCATATCGCATACATAATTTGGCACGTTCAACGAACTCAGCATGACCTTCTTTTAATGAGATTGAGTTGACGACAGATTTACCCTGCGTACGTTTAAGGCCTTCTTCGATGATGTCCCATTTAGACGAGTCAATCATCAGTGGTACGCGGCTGATATCTGGCTCGCCAGACACCAAGTTGACGAAATGAATCATCGCCTGCTTGGAGTCGAGCATGCCTTCGTCCATATTGATATCGACGATTTGCGCGCCGCCTTCGACCTGATCGCGAGCGACATCAAGCGCTTCGGTATAGGCTTCGGTTTTAATCAAACGGAGGAATTTTTTGGAGCCGGTAACGTTGGTACGCTCACCGACATTGACAAACAAGCTATCAGCGTTGATGGTAAATGGTTCGAGTCCAGATAAGCGGCAGGCAGGGGCTATCTCAGGGATAACACGCGGCGGATAGTTTGCCACCACTTTAGCGATTTGACGGATATGTTCAGGTGTCGTACCACAGCAGCCGCCCACAATGTTTAAGATACCTGCTTTGGCAAACCCTTCGAGTAGGGCAGCGGTTTCTTCAGCGGTTTCGTCATACTCACCAAACTCATTGGGCAGACCCGCGTTTGGATGCGCAGAGACATAGGTATCAGCGATGTTTGAGAGCGTTTGAATATGTGGACGCAGCGCATCAGCACCTAGCGCACAGTTGAAGCCAACAGATAGAGGCTTGGCATGGCGGATAGAGTTATAAAACGCTTCGGCTGTTTGACCCGATAGTGTACGACCTGACGCGTCGGTAATCGTACCCGAAATCATAATTGGTAGCTCAAAGCCAATATCATCGAACACACCAGTGATGGCAAATATCGCTGCCTTAGCATTGAGCGTATCAAAGATTGTCTCAATCAAGATGATATCGACGCCGCCCTCTATCAGGCATAAGGTCGCTTCACGGTAGTTGAGTACCAACTCATCAAAGGTAATGTTACGAAACGCAGGGTCATTGACATCAGGCGATAGCGAGCATGTACGTGACGTCGGACCTACGACACCGGCAACGAAGCGCGGTTTCTCAGGCGTTTTTGCGGTAAATTCATCCGCCGCTTCTCGAGCAATCTTGGCCGCCGTCCTGTTCAGTTCTGGCACTAGATACTGCATATCATAGTCAGCCATCGACAGACGCGTACCATTAAAGGTATTGGTCTCGATGATATCAGCACCCGCCAGCAGATGGTCGTGATGAATGTCTTTGATCATGTGCGGTTGAGTCAGTACCAGCAGGTCGTTGTTGCCGCGTACATCTTGGTCGATATCAGCAAAACGCTCACCACGATAATCCGCTTCTTCTAGCTTATAGGTCTGAATCTGCGTACCCATCGCACCGTCTAACATCAAAATGCGTGATGCCATTTGCTCAGTAATACGTGCACGAGCAGTTAGCTGCTGCTCTTTAAATGGAAACACAGTAGGCGGCGTTAATATAAAGTCGTTAGTGGATGAGGAACTAGAGACGGTATCGGTATGAGAATCGGTTGATGAGGTCGTCGTTGGAGTCATAGGTGTGCTGCTTATATCGTAATTATTAAAAAAAGAAGGAATAACAAACCAGTAGCGTGCAGAGTCTCACGAAGAGGACCGCAAATTTGCATTATTTTAGCATGAAAAGTTTGCCATATAGGGATACTGCATATTCCTCTTTGGCAATAGATGTACAAGAGGAGAGCTAAGTGGCAAAGTAAGGTATCAAAGTCTATTTCATAAAGCAGACACGCACAAATGAATATCATTTCGCTAAGGGGTTACATAAAGCTTTTCTTTTACAAATGAAAGTTAACGAGAGTGCTTAGAAGTCAGACAGAACTTACACCCATACGACAAAAAATTGCGCAAAGGCAGGTTGATAAAGATTGCTAACATGTTAATTTGATTTCAGAAACACAAGGTCGTAGTAAGCCCTACTTATAAATATAGACTCATTTATTAGTAATAACTGGTACCAAAAGTGTCGGTATTAGAAGAGTAATATAGTGAGCAAATGATATTAGCAGGCAGGATGATCTGTAAGACAGTAATATCATCGTTAAAAAATATCAATATTAAAGAAATTCAAATCAATTCAAATCATTAAGGAAAATGTTATGAAACTGACTAAAATTGCCACCATCGGTACATTGGCTATTTCAATCGCAGGTCTAAGTGCTTGTAATAATATGATGCCAGCAAAGACAGGTGATATGAAAGCACCAATGCACAGTCAAAGTATGGCTAAGATGAATGTTGTACAAGTTGCTCAAAGCAATCCTGATTTTTCAGTATTGGTAGAAGCGGTACAAGCAGCAGGCCTAGTCGATATGTTGTCTGATCCTAATGCCCACTATACGGTATTTGCGCCGACCAATGCTGCCTTTATGCAGGCATTGCAAGAAACCGGTATGACCAAAGCGCAATTATTTGCTAATAAGCCGCTATTGACCAAAGTATTGGGTTATCACGTAGTCGCTGGTGATATGGCGATGTATGCCAAAGATGTGAAGCCTGGTAATGTCATGACCGCTAGCAAAGACACGTTGATGGTGACTAAAGAAGGCAAGCTGATGGATGAAAACGGTCGCACAACGAATATTGTGAAGACTGATATCGCTGCCAACAATGGTGTTGTCCATGTAATCGATAGAGTGTTGTTGCCTCAATAAGTATAACTGAGGCATACCAACTGTATTTATTGCAATACTAAGCAGCCATTGTTTGTGATGATTTTATTATCAGACAATGGCTGCTTTATACTTTAGAACTTTATCCATATAAGTTTCTATTTAGATTGGGTTTTTAAAGTAAAAAATCGAAAATAGTTAATCACCACCATTTTTTCTTAAACGTCGCAATAACTAATATACAAGCAAACAATGCTATATACGTGATTGATACAGTGTTGCTACTTAAGTAAATAGCATTTGAAAATTAAACAGTTAGACTGATAACTATCAATATTGTGTAAGTAATGTCGTAGCTGGATAACCAACAAGGTTGTCAAATAACAGTCGCCATTATATTTATCGAAATTTACTAGTTTTAAACCATTCATTTAAAAGGAAATACTCATGTTAAAGAAGAACTTATTATCTATCGCCGTAGTAACAGCAGCTATGTCATTGGCAGCATGTAGTGACAAAGAAGCCGCTACAGAAACTGCTGAACCAGAAGTAACCACTGAAGAGATGGCAGTAGAGCCAGTTGCTGAAACAGAAGCTGTTGAAGCAGAACCAATGGCCGAAATGGATATGGAAGAGACTGAAGCGACTCAAACTATTGCTGAAATCGCAGCAGAAAACGAAAACTTAACCATCTTAACCGCTGCGCTACAAGCTGCTGGTCTTGATACTATGCTGATGGAAGAAACTAAGCATACTGTATTTGCACCAACTGATGATGCATTTGCGCCAGTATTAGAAAAACTAGGCGTGACCAAAGAAGAGTTATTAGCCAATACAGATTTACTAAAAACGGTCCTTCCTTATCATGTGTTAGCAATGGAAGTTAAAGCGGCTGATATCCCATACGGTACTGAGATTGAAACAGCGAATGGTAAAACTATCACTATCAGTGAAGACAATGTGATTACTGATGCTACTGGTAACACAGCAAATATCACTGGTACAGATATTATGGCAACCAATGGTGTGGTTCATACTATCGATGCGGTACTAATGCCTGAATAAGCTATTTCTTAGTTTATAGATTTTAAATCTACAAGTTAGTTAAAAAAAGCCTAGCCATCATGCTAGGCTTTTTTGTGTCTATAGATTAAGAATGAGGAAGTTAAAGAAAAGAAGTTGAGGTACTGAGACACGCTATAGATTAACTAGGTTGGTGTTGCGACCTAATCGATATGAAGTAGCCTAAAGCTAAAGCGAGCTCTATAAAGAAGATGGGCAAAATAAAAAATGACAGTTATATGTTATTTCAAAGACAGGTTAATTTTGAGAGGTAAAAGGGTAATTTTAAGGTATTAAATCAGTTTGTACGAACGTGAATTTTGATGTTTTTCCGGTAAGCTACTCTGTAGCGATGTAGAAAAACATCCAAACAAAAAAGCCCGAGACATGTTCTCGGGCTTTTTATTTATTCAATAAGACTAAGTAGCAATCTGATTAAATCGAATTACACTTTATCTTTACGTAATGGATCAGTGTTCATGCTTTTTTGCTGTGCTAAATGACGCGCTTCCCAATACGGTGCGTTTTTGATACCGAATTTAGCAGGATCAAAACTATAGCGAGTTACGCCAGCTTTGCGCTGATCTTCATAGTCTTTAAGCATAGTAAGTGTTGGACGAGCCACGATAAAGATGACAAGAATACCAACAATGTTAAGCCAAGCCATCAGACCAACACCGATATCACCGATTGCCCAGATATAACCAGCTGAGTTTAGACCACCATAAGCAACCATCGCCATGATAAGCACTTTCACTAGGAATAGACCAGTTTTGTTGGCATTGCGACCAAGGAAACGTGTTAAGTAAGCGACGTTTACTTCAGCGATGTAGTAGTAAGCCAAAATCGTTGTAAAGGCAAAGAAGAATACAGCGATTGCGATAAAGGCATTACCAAACGTACCGTATACAGATTCCATTGCCATCTGCGTGAATGCAGGAGCGTTGATTTCAGTAGCAGCAGCAACGTTCTGTACGATAAATTGACCGTCTGGTAGCGTACCTTGAATGTTGTACATACCAGTAGACAAAATCATGAAAGCAGTAGCAGAACATACTAGTAATGTATCAACATATACTGAGAACGCCTGTACTAGACCTTGCTGTGATGGATGCTCAACTTCAGCAGCAGCAGCAGCGTGAGGACCTGTACCTTGACCTGCTTCGTTAGAGTAGATACCACGTTTCACACCCCAACCAATCGCAGCACCAAAACCTGCCTGTGCAGTGAATGCATCACCAACGATCATGCCAAATACATCTGGAATCAAGCTGAAGTTGCTGAACATGATGATCAATGCTAAAACGATATAGCCTAATGCCATGAAAGGCACCGCAAACTCAGTAAAGGTTGCAATACGCTTAATACCACCAAAGATGATGATACCTAGCACGACTAAGATGATAGCTAGGCCCACCAAACGCATAGAGCCAACTTCTAGGCCTGCAACGTTCATGATCGTACCTTCGCCCATTACCTGTGCAAATGCACTGATAACACCGTTCGCCTGTACACCAGGTAAGAACATACCACATGATAAAA
>Ga0209295_1000198_pt1 | contig 49559 bp, 36 predicted proteins | sample Porto_5metaG_FD_187428 | JGI IMG/M metagenome (GOLD analysis project Ga0209295, IMG submission 187428) | Marine algal microbial communities from Porto, Portugal - Porto_5 metaG (SPAdes) (version 2) | ecosystem: Host-associated > Algae > Red algae > Unclassified | place: Portugal: Porto... | reverse complement strand
TTGTTCTTTTCCCTTCTAAAAAACACAAAAAATAGTTCCGTAGCTATGGCTATGCAACGATTTTTTGAATTCTTTAGAAGAAAAAATTACGGCGCATTATGGAACAATTTATTTATTTTCTTTCACTAAGTGAATAAATGGTCAGTTCCGAAAAGCATTATTTCATTTCAATTTACTCATCTATTCATTTACTCATTTTTCTTCCGACATAAGTATTTCTGTAAGTTCTCAATGAATGAATCAAGAAATTTTAACCTTGTGATTTTTAGATAATATTTACTGGTTTTAGTGGAAAATGATTCATTCATTCAAAATTCATTCACTCATTCATTAAGAATTTACGTATTTCTTATAAAAGAAAAGCACTCTAAATTGAAACATATTCTGTTAAAAATCAGTATAGTAGTAAAGAAAGATGTGAAAATCCAGTAGTTTTCAACAATCAAAGGATTGTTAAAAAGTACTCCAGTTGATAAAATGTATTTGTAATTTATTTCTTTGTAATAAATTGAAATTAGATAAATTGTAGATGTATATCGCTGATATAAAGTAGATTTTGTATTTCATTGTTCGTTAACCTTATGTTAAAGCAATGGCTTGAAATAACAAAGACAGTCAAATTGTTATTATATTGCTATTCTTTTGACACACACACAAACAATTAAAAATTCCAAGACTATTAAATTAATCTAACTAATCAGTTTGGAATTTAGATATTGTTTTTGGGAAATTGTAAATTTATCTAAAATAGCGAACTGTATGAGACAATTGGTGCTTTTGATTTTGGCAAGTATTTTTGGCGGATGCATCGCATTAGGTGGTTATCAGCTCATTCATACCATCAATGATGAATCATCTTTTAATGAGCAAGTGAACTATTCTGTGCTTGCAAACGTTAATAAAAATAGTAATACGGTAAATGCTAATGCGCCGGACAATTTTACTAAGGCAGCGGAAAAAGGAATGCCGGCGGTCGTGCATATTACGGCTAAAAAAACACAAGTCACCGCAAGACAAGAGAAAAGAGGCAGCGGTTATGACGATTTTTTCCGCGATTTTTTCGGCAATGGACTTTTCGATGCGCCGATGCCACAAGAAGGAACAGGTTCGGGAGTGATTATCAGTAAAGACGGATATATTGTCACGAACAATCATGTAATAGATTTCGCAGATGAAGTGAGCGTAACGCTACACGACCAACGAAAATTTACCGCAAAAGTCATCGGTAAAGACCCGACGACAGATGTAGCGGTTTTGAAAATAGAAGATAATGACCTGCCAACGCTGAAACTTAGCAACTCGGATAAAGTAAAAGTCGGCGAATGGGTGCTCGCAGTGGGCAACCCTTTCAACCTAACCTCGACAGTCACCGCAGGAATTGTCAGTGCCAAAGGGCGCGACATCAACATACTTCAAGGTAATACCGCCATCGAATCATTCATCCAAACCGATGCAGTCGTCAATCCAGGCAATAGTGGTGGAGCTTTGATCAATATGGAAGGCGATTTGGTGGGCATAAATACTGCAATCAAAACACGCACAGGAAGTTTTGCAGGATATTCTTTTGCCATACCTTCTAATATAGTCAATAAAGTCGTAGAAGATATAATTGAATTTGGAGAAACACAACGAGGATTTATTGGCATAAATATTGCAAATATAAATAATGAGGACTTAAGTGACCTTAATTTGAACATTAGCGAGGGCGTACTTGTTGAAAGTGTAGTAGAAGATGGCGCAGCTATCAAAGCAGGTGTTTTACCAGACGATGTTATCACAGGAGTGAATGGTCAGAAAGTAAAAACCACCCCCGAACTACAAGAGTTGGTCGGAAGATTGCGCCCCGGAGATATAGCCGACCTCGAAATAATACGTAGAGGAAAATTAAAAAATATTAGTGTCCGTCTGCAAAAATAATACAACATTATAAATCGTTATATTAACGATTCGATTGATAAAGATAATAAAGAAGTTTTTGGGTTTCATTTGGTTTTAGTCACCTGCCATCTCTCGATGGTGGGTGATTTTTTTTTAATGCAAGAATGATGAAATACGATAATGCGAAAACATCACAGCATTTCATCATTATTAACTTGGCATAATTATCGCGGCATAAGCAGAAATTAAATCTCCCCACTCGACCTATCGACTTATGAACTATCGACTATCGGCTATCACCCTATTATTTTTCCTATCTATATTTGCTGCAAATGCCCAACAAGAATTGGGACTGCATTTCATGGACGATATTTGGCAAGCCAGCCAAACGAATCCTGCCATGATGAATAAGCACAAACTAAGCGTGGCTTTGCCGGGCGTAGCGGCGGGCTTTTATAACCCTGCATTTTCCATCAACGACGCTTTGCACAATAGAAACGGCGGTACGGTTATCAATCTCGACGACATCATACCCGAATTGGATGACCAGAACCAATTATTTGGAGAATTTCAGGCAGATATATTGGGGGCAGCCTATCGCTTTGGCAATATACAAGCGGGCGTCTCGTGGTCGGTCAGGGGCAGTGCGTATTCGGATTACACACGCGAAATGCTCGATGTACTCTGGAATGGTAATGCAGGATATATCGGCGAAACGGTAAACGTAGCAGCTGATTTTCAATTCACTTTATATAATGAAATCGGTATTTCGGGGGCGTACAACTGGAAAGATAAACTCACTTTTGGTGCTAAACTCAAATTACTCAACGGACTTTCTGACCTCTCCACAGACCGCGACAATCAAACTTTGAGCCTCGGAACAAGTGACGATGTGTATCAAAGTTCTTTTACGACAGATTTTATATTTCGTCGCTCCGGTTTTGCGAGCGTCGATGGCGCGTACGAACTTTTAGATGGCTTGCAATTGTACGATTTTAATGTTGATGGAAATTCCGGCTTTGGCTTCGATTTTGGCGTGACCGCCAACCTGATAGATAAATTGACCTTGAGTGTGTCTGTGATAGATTTGGGACGTATCAAATGGGATACAGAAGCTCGTCACTATGGTACTCGCGGAAAGTATAATTATGGCGGACTTGACCTGTTTAGCTACGCAAGCGCAGACACGATAGATTCTGACCGACTGACCCAAGACCTTAAGGAAATTGCAGATACCATCGGCGCAATTCTCGATATTCGTATCATTTCCGAAGAGGCTTACACCACACCCTTACATACACGCGGCTACCTTAGCGGTAGTTACAAATTGATGGACGACCTCACAGTAGGAGCTTTATTTTATTTAGAAAATACGCGATTGGGTATGCAGCCGGGCTTTGCCCTTAGCGCGCGGAAGAAGTTTAATAAGTGGGTCACAGTGGGCGCGACCTACGCTATGCGAAATAATAAATTTAATAGTCTCGGACTCAACGCCACGGGGCATCTCGGTCCGGTACAAATTTATCTGGCATCAGACAACGTTACAGCCGCCGTGAATCCTTACGGCAGTAAAAACTTCAATTTTAGAGGCGGTATCAATCTTGTTTTTGGGAAATCGTAGTGCGTTGATTCGTTATCCGTTGACTCGTTATTCGGCTAACGTGAAACGATTTTTTTGCGAAGCAAAAAATACAACGAATAACGAATAACGAATAACGAATAACGAATCAACGAATCAACGAATCCAGCGTAATGCGTCCTTCATAAATGGCTTTGCCGATGATGACACCAAAGCAGTCGATTTTCTTTAACGCTTCAATATCTTTCATCGTCGTCACGCCGCCGCTTGCAATGAGCTGCAAATCAGGAAATTGACGACGAATATCGCGGTACAAATCCAATGCCGTGCCTTGCAACAAACCATCTTTGGAAACATCGGTACAGATAGCGTACTGTATGCCTTTTTTTGTATACGCTTCGAGAAAATTATTTAGGGGTAAATCGGCGGTTTCTTGCCAGCCGTGTATTGCTATGTTGCCATGCAGTACGTCTGCGCCGAGTATGATGCGTTCGCTGCCGTATTTTTCGAGCCAATTTAGAAATAAATCCTTGTTTTTTACGGCTATCGTGCCGCCAGTGATTTGTTTCGCGCCACTCTCAAATGCAATTTTAATATCTTCGTCGGACTTGATACCACCACCAAAATCTATGTGCAAATCGGTGTGTGTAGCGATGCTTTCGAGCGTTTTTTGATTGACGATGTGCCGTGCTTTCGCCCCGTCCAAATCAACGAGGTGCAAGCGCGTAACGCCCGCATCTTGAAAGGACTTTGCGACTTCGAGCGGGTCTTCGTTATAGACCGTTTTTTGGGCATAGTCGCCTTGTGTGAGGCGAACGCATTTGCCGTCGATGATGTCTATGGCTGGTATGATGTGCATGGAAGAATGCTTAAATGATGAAATGTGATAATGCTATAATGAATATTAAGCGCACATTCAATGCGGTGCGAGTTGGAAGCTCACGTTACGCAGCTAAAAAATTCCTCAAAATCTGCTCGCCGACACTCCCCGATTTTTCAGGGTGGAATTGGGTGGCATAAAAGTTATCTTTTTGAATGGCGGCACTGAATGGCGCGATGTAGTCGGTGGTCGCAATGGTGTGTTCGCCTTTTTCTACATAATAGCTATGCACAAAATAAACGTGGCTTTCTGTTGGTAAATTTTCAAATAAAATATTATCCAATTCACCAATCGTATTCCAACCGATGTGGGGTACTTTTTCTTTGTTTTTGGGTAAAAATCGTTTTACTCTTTGTGGAAAAATGCCCAGACACTCCGTATCGTTTTCTTCCGAATAGGTACACATTAGTTGCATACCGAGACAGATGCCAAGCGTGGGTTGGGTGAGGGTGGGAATGAGGGTATCTAAACCCAATTCGCGGAGGTAACGCATGGTGGTACTCGCCTCGCCTACGCCGGGAAAGATGACTTTATCGGCTGCGCGAATGGTGTCGGCATCGTTGGTGAGGGTGGCTTGTACGCCGAGCCGTTCCATCGCAAATAGGACAGATTGGATGTTTCCGGCGTTGTAGTCGATGATTGCCAGCATGGTATTGTTGTGTTTTGTGTCGTGGTTTTATCTATCAAAGTTGTTGAATTTCCTCAAGAAACTCATCAATATTGACCACATCAACTTTTGGAAAAGGAGTTATTTTGAGAATATTAAAATGTCGGTCATTCGTAACGATATATTTTGCACGAGCTACTATGGCACAGTCTGCGAACTTATTGTCCTCTTCATCTGCTTCAATCAAATTCTACTTGAAATGTGCCTCGACTTTTTTGACATTTGACTGTTCCACGAGAAATTCTGCAATGTTATTTGCAACTCGTGTATTGGCTTTTCTTTCAATGACTTCGGTATATTCGTTGAGGATTTCGTTCGTGATAGCGATACTGTAAGCACCCTCTATCAATTTGTCAAAAATCGGTCGGTAGTCCGATTTTTTTGGCAAGCACATCAGTAATGCGTTGGTGTCTAATACGACTATTATGGCGTGCTACTACTTCTCATGTGTTCCTGCCCCCATACTTTCATGGTTTCATTCGTCCAACCGTTTTCTTCCCAAAGTTTATCCATTTCTTCGGTAGCTTTATCTGCAAAATACTTGGCGAGCATACTTCTTATTTCTAATAATTGCTCATCACTCAATTCGTATTTGAATATCTTTAACAATTCAAGCTGAAGATTAGATAGTTGATTGTTTTTACTCATGTCAAATATTTTATTTTGCTTTTTAAATTACAATATTTTATTGAGAATGACAAATGTGGGGTCTTTGTTTTGGTGTTTTGGTGTTTTGGTGTTGAAGTGTCATCGTGTTGTGGTTACTCGATTTGCCAAAGGCAAAAAAACAACCACAACACAACGACACCCCAACACTAAAACACTATCGTGCGAAAGCAACCGCGCGTTTTTCGCGGATGACGGTGACTTTGATTTGTCCGGGATATTGCATTTCGTCTTGTATGCGTTGTGAGATGACGAAGGACAATTCTTCGGCTTTATTGTCGGTGACTTTTTCGCTTTCTACGATGACGCGGAGTTCGCGTCCGGCTTGCATAGCATATACTTTCTGAACGCCGTCGTAGGAGAGCGCAATGTCTTCTAATTCCTTGATTCTCTTTAAGTAACCTTCGAGTATTTCGCGACGTGCGCCCGGGCGTGCGCCGGAAATGGCATCGCAGGTTTGGACGAGTGGGGAGATGATGTACTCCATTTCTACCTCGTCGTGGTGTGCGCCTACGGCATTGCAAACGGCTTTGTGTTCGCCGTATTTTTCACACATTTTCATACCGACAAGGGCGTGCGAGAGTTCTGTTTCTTCGTCGGTGACTTTGCCGATGTCGTGTAGGAGTCCGGCGCGTTTTGCCATTTTGACCATTTTCTGCGGTAAGCCCAATTCGGCACACATGATGGCGCAAAGGTTGGCGGTTTCGATGGAGTGTTTGAGGAGGTTTTGACCGTAAGAAGAACGGAAGCGCATACGCCCGACCATGCGAACAAGCGGTGTTTTGAGTCCGTGTATGTTGAGTTCGATGACGGTGCGTTCACCGATTTCCATGATTTGTGCTTCGAGTTCTTTGCGGGTTTTTTGAACGACTTCTTCGATGCGTGCCGGGTGAATGCGTCCGTCAGCGACAAGGCGTTGGAGCGATAGGCGGCAGATTTCGCGGCGTATGGGGTCGAAACTCGAAATAATAATGGCTTCGGGCGTATCGTCCACGACGATTTCGGAGCCTGTGGCGGCTTCGAGTGCGCGGATGTTGCGCCCTTCGCGTCCGATGATTTGTCCTTTGAGGTCGTCGGATGGCAATGGAAAAACAGACACGGTATTTTCGATGGTCTGCTCGGCTGCCATGCGCTGTATGGATTGTATGAGTATCTTTTTGGCTTCTTTGTTGGCAGTGACTTTGGCTTCGTCGATGCGGTCTTTTACGTAAGACATCGCTTGTGATTCGGCTTTGTCTTTGATGGCTTTCATGAGTTCTTCTTTGGCTTCTTGCTCACTTAATCGGGCAACTTGTTCGAGTGCTTTGACGTGTATTTCGTTGGCTTTGTCGAGTTGTTCTTTCTTTTTCGCAACGATTTCGAGTTGTTTGGTGAGGTTGCCTTTGATGACTTGAATTTCTTCTTCTTTTGCTTTTACATCATCGAGTTTGGCGTTGATACCGTCGGCTTCGCGCTTGAGTTGTTGTCGCTCGTTTTTGAGGTTGCCGCGCAATTCTTTGATTTTCAGTTCTTCTTCTTGTAGTTCTTTTTTGCGAGAAGTAGTGCTGTTTTCAAAGTCAGATTTGAGTTTGACGTATTTTTCCTTGGCTTGCAAGATTTTTTCTTGCTTGATACGCTCGTTCTTAGATTGCGCTTCGCGCAAAAAGCTTTTAGATTTGCTTTCAGCTTCTTCGGTAAGGCGTTTGGCAGTGCTGCGAGCATCGAGTAAGATTTTATCGGATTCGATGTTGATGGCGTCCATTTTTTTCTGTGTGTCGCCTTTTCCCAAAAACCAGCCACCTCCTACGCCCACTACGAGCGCAACTATCGCTGCTATTATGATTGCTATTTCCATTTTTTAATATATATTTAAATGTTCATTTAGGTTGCTACATCCTTGTGATTCGTTTAATCATTAATGTGCAGTAGCACCGACCCCATTTGTAAAGACTCTTCAAACTATTTTCTCTAAGAAACGAGTAAGGGAACACGAAGAGAATAACTTCACGATTTGGACGGCTTATTTTGCCCTTATTTTCCTCCTCGAAAACAGTCATTTATCCCGATAAACTCCCGCTTTCAAGAAGAAAACTAAGGACAAAATAACCTCGTCGAAATCGTAAACTTATTATTTGCTCGTTACTAAGCAGGAAAGATAAGACGTTTTTTACGAATTAAGAAGATAAGTGTCGTGATTCGTGACTCGTTGACTTGTGATTCGTTTCATAATTAATCAAGAATAAATTATTAAGCACCTGTTTGCGTTCGCAAATAATTGATAACAAGTAAGTTAGAACTTTTTTAATAATTTTATTTTGTAATAATAATAAAAAAATAAATATTTCTAAATAAAGTCTATTGTACACGATGAAAACATTCACTCATTAAATATTGTAGCATTAATGCATTCCAATATTATCGCATTATCATTCAGTCAAAATTCATTCATTCAACATTGGCAAGCAAACTATCAATGTGATGAATTTTATCTGCCACCTCTTGGTCGATTTTGGATTGACGGGCTTTCTGCAACTCTACGGCATAGGTCAGCAATGCCATTGAAAGGCAATCTTGCGTATCTTTTTGCGTATAAGTGAGTTGAAAGCTGCTGACTTTTTCGTTGACTTCTTTGACGATTTTGCGAATGGTATGTTCGTCGCTCGCCTTGATTTTCAACGGATAAGACCTGCTCGCTATCAAAACCGTAATATTTAATGCTTCTTCGTCTTTCATAAAATAGTGGACGGTGAATGGACGGAATTAACCGTCAATCATTCACCATTAATCGTTATTTAAATATTCAATACATTCCTCCACTTCTACAGTGTATTTGTCTATCTTTTCCTTTAACTGTGCAACGTCGATTGTAGCACTTTTGTTTCCTACGGGGGCGATTTGTGGGGTATTTTGTGCTTTTTCTTCTAATCGAAATTTAAGGCGATTATTTTCTTCGGTCAAATTAGTATTTTCTTGGGTCAATCGCGCATTTTCGGCGATTAATTGTTGGATTTTGGTGGTGATGTGGTCTAATTTGTCCGGTATGTTTGTCATGTTAATTTTGAATAATTTTTGAATGTTGAGTAAGACGAAATCCCGTACTTATGTCGGGAAATGAATCTTTTGCTACTTACTTGATGATTTCGATGATTTCATAAGCTTTATCGAAGCCTCGTTTTATGGTAAAAAAAGACGGCGTTCCAATGTAGTAACCGGAAATATGTAGGTCATCATAAACAACATTCAACCAGTCTAACACCTTTCTATTTTGCTTACCAATGCGTATTCTGTAATCGTCAATACTTTTTGGTTTTTTATATTTTGTGCCTTCTTTTCGACTCAAATATTCATCTAATGCCAATAAAACCCCACTATACGCTGTACCCGATGCCATTTTAACATACTTTAAATCACGATATACATTATCCATCTTATCGGCTTTTTTCAGCAAATCTTTTGCGTTATCCGTGTAACGCATCGCATCTTCGTAAGGCGTGAGAATTTGAACCATTATTTTTTCGTTTGTTTTGATTAATTTGATGATTTTTTCGGCATCTTCCATGCCTTGTTGGATTGAAGCCACCGACGGCGTACCATAATAATAACCGACAATGTAAAGCATAGCATGTGCCGTACTCAACCAACCTGACAATCGCTTGTGATATTTTCCGGTGTAGTCAAGGTAATCATTAATATCTTGCGGTGGCACAAAATCCTTTCCTTCTTTTTTCCTCAAGTACTCATTCACCGCTATCAATACGCCCTCATACGCCATTTCGGAAGCAATTTGGACGTATTCAATATTTTCGTAACTGCCCTCGTCGTCTCCGGCTTTCTGTAAGATGTCCTTTGCATCATTCATGCGACGCAAGGCGTTTTGATATGGTGAAAGACTGTGTAACATGATAGTTTTATTTGTTGTAAAAATACATTAAAACTACCTAAAAATCAATCACCAATCAACTACTTTCGAATCTCCGCCCCCAATTTCCCTTCACAATTCGCCATGATTTTTGTCATTACTTTTTCGACATCTTTATCTTTTAATGTCTTATTATCGTCGCCGAAAGTAAGGCTGACCGAATAAGATTTTTTCCCTGTGCCTACTTTGTTTTCATCCTCAAATATATCAAATAAATTCGTGTCTTTTAAAATTGGCTTACCTGCCGAATGTATGACTTTATTTACATCTGCAAAGTTAATATTTTTATCTAAAATAAGCGTAAGGTCGCGCCGTACAGTTGGATATTTTGATAATTCGCTGAAAAGTAACTTATGTTTCTTCAAGGCTTTCAGGATATTATCCCAATTGAATCGCGCATGAAAAACATCGCTTTTGATGTCCATTTTACGAGTGATGCCCTTGTGTACGCGCCCAAATGTGACAAGCGTACTCGGTCCGCGATGGTATTTTTGACCGAGTGCAAATACGTCATCATTCGTACTTGTTTCCTGATAGCCCGATAAGCCCAATCGCTGCAAAATATTGACCACGATGGCTTTTAGGTGGTAAAAATTGGCGGCTGCCTTGTCGCTGTTCATCCAATGTTCGGGCTGGCGTTGTCCGGCGAGGAAAATGGTGAGTTCGCGTGACTCGCTGTAATCTTCGTCTGTTTTGCGGTAACTTTTGCCAAATTCGTAGAGTTTCACATCCGTATTGCGCTGATTTTGGTTGCGCACTACCGCTTCCAATCCGCTAAACAACATCGTTGGGCGCATCACATCCATGCCTTGATTTGAGGTATTATTGATGTACACCATTTCCGTTTCGGCTACGGGCAAAATGTCTTTATAATACTTCGAGGCTTCGATGGAGGACGCCATCATTTCATTATAACCATTGGCACAAAGTAGGTCGCTGACCATGTTTTGCAAGGCTCGCGCATCGGGTTTTTCGGCAAAATTTATCGTGATATTTAGCGTTCCCGTCATCGGCACTTTATTCAAGCCATAGATGCGGAGAATTTCCTCTATCAAATCCGCCTCGCGTGTCACATCCGCCTTATTTGTGGGAATGGCAACGGTGAGCGATTTGTCGTTTTTCTCCAAAATATCCATATTCATCGCTGCGAGAATGGCGTGTATTTCTTCCTTCGGAATATCGACACCTATCAAGCGATTGATATTGCGATAAGTCGCCGTAATCTTTGCTTTTTCAATCGGCGTAGGATAAATATCGACGATTTCGGACGCGATTTCACCGCCTGCAACTTCCTGAATCAGCAGCGCAGCACGTTTGAGTGCGTAAACGGTAATATTCGGGTCGCTGCCTTTTTCAAATACCTTCGCGGCATCGGTACGCAGCAAGTGGCGCGTACTACTTCGACGCAAACTACGGGCTTCAAAATGCGCCGCTTCGAGGAAAATCGCCGTCGTTTCGTCCTTTACACCTGATGTCAATCCGCCGAATACACCACCGATACACATCGGATTAGATTGCCCGTCGCAGATGAGGAGGTCTTCGGCGTGGAGCTTGCGTTCTACCTCGTCGAGCGATCGAAATATCGTGCCTTTCGGGAGATTTTTGACGATGATTTTGTGGTCTTTCACTTCCGAAATATCGAAGGCGTGAAGCGGTTGACCGAGTTCGTGCAAGACGAAATTGGTGACATCGACTACATTATTCGTAGTCCGCACACCAACCGCCGCCAAGCGATTGACCAACCATTCCGGCGAAGTACCGATTTTTATATTTTTTATGGAAACACCCGAATAACGCGGACAGGCAGCCGTGTTCTCGACCGTGACATCAATCGGGAGGCTGTTGTTGTCAATTTTGAAAGCGGAAACATCGGGCTTCGTGACTTTGCCTGTGTGTCCGTAGTTGATTTTGAGGGCAGCGGCTACGTCTTCGGCACTTCCCAAGTGAGAAGTCCCATCGGAGCGATTGGGCGTTAAGCCGATTTCGTAAACGTAGTCTTTTTCTATGTTGAAATGCTGTGCCGCAGGTGTGCCAACCGCCACATTATCAGGCAATACCATGATGCCATCATGACTTTTGCCGAGTCCGATTTCATCTTCGGCGCATATCATTCCGAATGATTCTACACCGCGAATTTTAACTTTTTTTATTTTGAATGGCTCACCATCGCTTAGATATAAAGTAGCGCCGACAGTAGCGACAACGACTTTTTGACCTGCGGCTACATTGGGCGCACCACATACGATTTGTGACAGCGATTCTGCGCCGATATTGACTTTCGTGAGCGACAATTTATCGGCGTCAGGATGTTTTCCACATTCCACGACCTCGCCAATGACCATGCCTTCCAGTCCACCCGGAATACTCTCAAAAGGGTCAATGCCTTCGACTTCCAAGCCGATTTCGGTGAGCAAATCGCCCAGTTCTTCTACGGGCATATCGGTATCAATGTATTGGCGCAGCCAATTGTAGGAAATTTTCATGTGTTTTGTTTTTAATGAATGATTGAATGAATTTTGAATGAATGAATCACGAAAAGGACAATTCATTCATTCAAAATTCACTCATTTATTCATTGAAAAATGTAAATATAGGGTTTTGGTAGGTGAAATGTGAGGAGTTTTTGGTTTGGGCGAGATTTTTTTGCTGATAATAAGGTTTTGCGTACCCGAAGATGTAGAGAAAATTCATGAATTTTCTCTACATCTTCAAAGTCGTATCAAGACTCTGCGGGTTCTGCGTAGGGGTGCGGAATGACGGTTGCTTTTTTGGGAATTTGAAATTTGTTTCTTGGAGTTTAAAATTTACTTACTCCCTCGGCGGCGGGTCAATACCCATCCAACAATTATAAGTACCCAATTCGGGTTGTCCTGATTGTTTGAGGTATAAAAATAACTGCATCCGATAAGCGGAAAGGTAAGTAATGACCGTTTTTACGGTGGCTTCGCCGAGCGTGATTTCTTTACCTGCGAAGGTTTTGACCATTTTAGTTTGAAGGTCGGCATCGCTGTATCCGTTGAGTATAGTGGCGACTTGCTTGTATTGCTCGTCCATTGCATCGGGGAAGGTGTTGATGTCCATTTCCTGTGCTTCTTCTACGTATTTTTTGAATAATCCTGAAGCATCTTCACCTTTAATTTGAGCGCGATGCCATGCTGCAATAGACGCACTTACGTAAGATAAATACCTCAATAACTCCTCCGTCGTCCGCATATTTTCGCCGGGACTGAAGGTGAGTTGTTCAGGTTTCATTTTACCAAACAAATGTCTGATAATTTTAATTTCTTCTCCTATTACAGCGAGTATTTGTTGTGTTGTGTGCATAATTTTATAAGTTCAAGGGCTAAGGGAAGACGAAAAAAATAATCTACCCGTCTGAATTGTTCTTTTTCTTATATGTTTCACTAAATCTTCCTTATGTAGCTCGGCTATGCGCGTCAAATTTAGTGAAAGAAAATAAATAACTTGCCCCATTATACTCGTCTTTTTTCCGTCTAAGGAACGAGTAAAAAATACGTCGCATTATGGGACATCTTATTTAATTTCATCCCAAAGTTAAGTATTTTTTTGAAATTGAGATTAAATACGCTTTTAGAATGGTATTTTTTAATATGTAAAGCTTTTGAAAATAAATAATTACATATTTTTTTACCTAAAAGAAATAAAATATAAAAAATTATGCATTCATTTTACTAAATTTGAATGAAGAGGGGGAGCGTTTAGTACAAATTCCAACCCCATTTTCTAAGTGAAAGAAATTAAATAAATTGTTCCATAATGCGCCGTAATTTTTTCTTCTAAAGAATTCAAAAAATCGTTGCATAGCCATAGCTACGGAACTATTTTTTGTATTTTTTAGAAGGGAAAAGAACAAGCATAATGGGGCAAGTTATTTATTTTCTTTCACTTATACACATAGATATACCAAATAATGGCGGAGAAGAATCAAGAGGAAGGTTTAATAACGTCAGAAAATACATTAGTTATTATTCCGGCAAGTGGGGATGGAGGAGAGATACCTACAACTTTACTTGCTTTTAATGGAAAGCCACTTATTCATTATGCTATAGATATTGCTCGCCAAATCGCAGAAAATATTGAAATTTGTGTAGCGACCAGTGAGATAAGTATCATTAAAGTTGTGAATGAATATGGGCTTTTCGTGCCATTTATGCTGCCCAATGAGCTTTATGCTAAGGTCTTGGATGTAGATGAGGCGGTGCTTCATGTGATAGACCATTATGCACGCAAAGAGGTCAATTTTGATAAGATTGTCCTGCTCTCACCTCGGTCTCCTTTTTGTAAGGTTGAATATATACAGGAAGCCGCAAATTTGCTGGAAGAAGATGTAGAAATGGTAGCTGGTGTCAAAACGTTGGCTAAACCTGAAGGGCGGTATTATCTGACGGAAAATGAAGAGGGCTATCTGCAAAAACATACAGATATGCTAAAATTTGAGAAGGGGGCAATTTATAAGTATAATAACGCTTTTTCTATACTCAAAACCCGTGCAATACGACAATATCCGCGCTCATTTTTCCAACGTATTCGCAAATATGTGATGGACAAAAAAGGTTCTGTTTTTGTAGAAAATGCAGCGGATATTGTGCATTGTGATGAGATTTTGAGCAGAAATCCAAATTCAAAAAAATAAGCCCAAACTCAATGATTAATTCATTTTTATCGTTACTTAGCGAGTTAATTATTGAGCTTGCACTTCTACTTAAACTTGTTTAGCCTTCCATTTTCACCTTATAATACATACAATCCTGTTGCTTGCCTGGCGAAAATTTCATCTGTGATTGTATTCTTTTAGCGACTTCAAGAAGTATTTCGTCATCTTTTATCGTGGATTGCGATTTGATGGTCTGTGCTTTGATAACTCGTCCGTATTTATCGGCGCACACATAAATTACGACTTGTCCCTTTTGTTTTAAGTCATTAAATTTTGCTCCGCGCAAAACATTTCTTGCAGTCAAATCACCTGCTTCCACATCCGTACTCGGCGGTGTCGGGCGACTACCGATAATTTTTCTTTTTCTCAAACCTGAATCCACAACTGCCGGGGCATTCTTCGGTGCTTTTTCACCTAGATTGAAAGTCATTTCACCACAAGAATTAAGTAATTTTTTGACGGCATTGAATTTCATCTCCAAGGCTGTATTCGCAACTTTTGAGAGCGTTTGCACATCTTTTATCGTAGATTTTGTGCGCGACACTTGCGCTTGCGTGACTTCGCCTGCCGCATCCGCACAGATATACACGACTACCGTTCCGGTATTCTTGTGTTGACTGAAATCAACATGATTTAGTAAAATTCTTTCTTGAATACCATCGACCACCTGAGCGGAATGTTCCTGTGCAATAATAAAATTACACATCAGAGCAGCAAGAAAAGCAAATACGATTTTTTTTGTAAACATGGTTTTGAGTTTTATTTGAAAAATGATTTTGGTCGGCGAACAGATAAACTGCGGACAACAATCAATCTAAGGGAAGACGAAAAAAATAATAAGAGCATGTTTAAATGTCATACCACCTTGGCTGAGCCGATACGGTATGACATTTACTTTCTATTTTTTGTGATTTTCCTACTCCGTTCCTTCGATTCGTACCTTATAATACATACAATCTATTCCTTTTCCGGGGGAAAATCTCATTTCAGCTTTCACCTTTTTGGCGGCAGCCAGTAGAATATCTTTTTCTTTAATCGTGGATTGCGACTTTACGGCTTGTGCTTTTGTGATTCGTCCGTACTTATCGGCACACACATAAACAACGATTAAACCATCTTTCTTTACAATAGATTCAAGGCTTGGGCGACGTATCATATTTCGCCCACCCAAATCGCCTGTACCGCCTTGCTCTTCACCATCACCGAGTCCGCTTGCGGGATTGGGCGAGTTGCCACTTGTGCCATTGCCGGGGCGCGAAGGGTTGCCGGCAGGCTTCGGTACAGGAACTGGTTTTGTGCCTGTACCCGGATTTTTGGGCGATTTCGGGGCTTTCGTGGGTTCGGGAATATCACTTTTACCACTTCCTTCCGCTTGCTTTGGTGGCGTAGGTTTTGTTGGTTTTGGTTCATTAGATTTTACGGTCTGCTCTTCGGGCGCAGAAACCGGACTTGGCGCAGGCGCACTCTCTACGGGCTTGGGCGTAGGTTCGGGGTCGGGCATGGGCGTGGGTTCCGGTACGGGGTCGGGCTGTGGCGCAGGAGTTGGCACAGGCTCCGGGTCTGGCGGCGTGGGTTCTGGCTCTGGTGGCGCAGCAGTCTGTGCAGGCGGCAATTCGGGTGCCTCCGGCGGTGCTTCGGAAGCTGCCGACTTTTCTTCTGTTATCTCCATTTCCTTCGGCTCTTCCGGTGGCGGTGGCGGCGGAGGGGGGGGTGGCGGAATGTAACCCAAATCAATGACGACAGCTTCCCGCTTTTCCTCCACATCTACCGACATGAACGGAATCCAACATATCAGCAATAATAGTGCATGAAAAGCAAACGAGTAGACCATACTCCGCTTTTTATTTTTTTTCTCCCTTTGTGTTTCTTCTATTTTTGACATATTGTATTTCGTTTTACGTAACACAGACATTCCTGTCTGTTTTTCCTGCGATACATTCAATATAATTTACAATTTCAATACCAAAACCTATGCTGACACTCATTTCTCATTAATAAAGATGCTAAAATACCACCTTTTGACGTATGATGCCATAAATTACAATTTTTATTTTCAAAATACTACACAAATTGAATCTTGCTTGGGGATGAAAATAGGGGAACGAAAAGTCGTTTTAATAATACGTAATATATTGTCTTTTAGGATTTCAGGTAGTTTACTCGTCGGAAATTTTTAAAATGTCAGACGAGAGGTAATTTGTTTTTGTTTGAAAAAGCAGTCAATAATAAAAAATATTTTAATTTGCAATAAATTATTATTCAGTAAAATAGCAGGACACTGTTGTCGGACATTTTTAAAATGTCAGACAATTCAAGTTTATCCTTCAATTTAAGGTTCTGCTGAAATAAGGATATTTTTGAATTATTTTATAATAAGAAATATTTATAAATAATTCATTTTTAATCACAAATAAATTATAAAATAATTTTAATTAATTAAAAAATGGCTATATTTCAGTGCGACCTTATATGTTTCACTAAATCTTCCTTATCCCGAATCAAGTACGGGACAGGCTGTAGCGCAGGCTATGCGCGTCAAATTTAGCCAAACATATAAAAAAAATAACTTCTTCATTTGGGGTAGATTATTTTCTTCCTCTTCCCTAAAGTTATTTTTTTCGCGTTCTCAAGACAAATACGTTAGCCATTATCCGTAATAATTTCCCTATTTTTGCAAAATATAATATTTTAGCATTAACACATTAGCGTATTACCAATTCATTTCCCGAAACGAGTACGGGATTTCGTTTTACTCAACATTCAAGATTCGCTCATTCACTCATTAATAACATGTCAAAAACAAGAGTTCGTTTTGCTCCCAGTCCTACCGGACCGTTACACATTGGCGGTATCCGCACGGCATTATACAATTATTTATTTGCTCGAAAAACGGGCGGTACATTCATCCTCAGAATTGAGGACACAGACCGTACCCGCTACGTTGAAGGCGCAGAGCAATACGTCCTCAATGCGCTGAAATGGTGTGGTTTGAATCCCGATGAAAGCATTGAAAAAGAGGGCGATTACGGACCTTATCGACAATCGGACCGCAAGGCAATGTATACCAAATACGCCGAGCAATTGGTCAAAAGCGGACACGCTTATTACGCCTACGATACGCCGGAGGAGATAACGGAAATGCGCGAAAAACTCAAAACACCCGAAGACCCAAATCCGAAATATGGCTACGCTTCGCGCGGCGGCATGAAAAATACGTTGAGCCTTTCTGTAGACGCTATCAAGGCATTGGACGATGCTGATACGCCGCGTATTATTCGCCTAAAAGTAGAACCTGATGAGCAGATTACATTCAAGGATATTGTGCGTGGTGAGGTAACATTTAGCAGCAATGAGTTGGATGATAAAGTCCTCCTAAAAGCTGACGGAATGCCGACTTATCACATGGCAAATATCGTGGATGACCACACGATGGAAATTTCGCACGTCATACGTGGCGAGGAGTGGTTGCCGAGTACGCCGACGCATGTTTTGCTATATCGTTACTTGGGTTGGGAAGATACAATGCCGCAATTTTGCCACCTACCGCTCATCTTGAAACCGGATGGCAAAGGCAAGCTCTCGAAACGCTACGGCGCGAAAATGGGCGTCCCTGTTTTTCCGATGGATTGGTTTGATGAAAAAGAAAACGCCACGTTTATAGGCTTCCGCGAACAAGGTTTTTTACCGCAAGCGGCAATGAACTTCTTAGCGTTTTTGGGCTGGAATCCGGGTACAGAGCAGGAGATTTTTACGGAAAAAGAATTGATAGAAGCCTTTGATTTAGAGCGAATTAATAAATCGGGTGCGCGTTTTGATATTCAAAAAGCACGTTGGTTTAATCAGCAATATATCATAGCCGCAGATGCGACTGAATTGGCTACGCTTGTACGTCCACAAGTAGAGGGGCGCGGACATTCACCTTCGGATGAATACCTCGCTAAAGTCTGTGACCTCATGCGCGAGCGATTTGAAACGTTGAATGAATTTTGGGAAAATAGCCGCTACTTTTTCGAGGAAATCACGGAATACGACAACGAAAAAATCATCCGCAAACGCTGGAAACCTGAAAATCGTGACAAGATGCACGACCTGAAATCTGCCATCAATCGCCTACGAGATTTTACGCCCGAAAACATCGAAAAGCAGGTCAAAGAATTTATGGAAGCAAATGAATTGGGTATGGGTGCAGTGCTGCCTTTCCTTCGATTGGCATTGACAGGAACGACAAAAGGCGCGTCGATTTTTGATGTGATGTCGGTACTCGATGAAGAGGAAGTCGGCAAAAGACTTGCGCGAGGCTTTGATGATTTTGACAAAATCAAGGAAAATGCTTAACTTGTTTGTTCGTTATTCGTTGATTCGTGTATTCGTTATTCGTGTATTCGTGTATTCGTGTATTCGTTATTCGTTGATTCGTGTATTCGTGTACTCGTTAATTCGTATTGTTTTTTGCCTGCGGCAAATCATAACGAATCAACGGATAACGAATAACGGATAACGAATAACGGATAACGAATAACGGATAACGAATAACGGATAACGAATAACGAGTCAACGAATAACGAATACACGAATAACGAGTCAACGAATAACGAATACACGAATAACGAGTCAACGAATAACGAGTCAACGAATAACGAATCAACGAATCAACGAATAACGAATCAACGAATAACGAAATTATGAAAAAAGATAAGACACCGAACGAAAATAAACCCGAAGTACACGAAGAACTCAAAGGTTTTGAAATCAAAATCAATGAATTTGGCGAAGTCGTTTCTACTATCGAAAAGGAAAAAATTAATAAGTTTTTAGATGAAAATGTAGAAGACCGCAAGCTGAAAGAACGAGACGAGAATCAGGACTCGTAAAGTCTGTACAGACGGTTTCAACCGTCTCGATTTTTTCAACTAAATTTTTTTTTATGGCAAAACATAAAAGACAAAAGGAGATTATTTCAAAACAGTTTGAGCCTGTCGTCGAAGAATTGAAAAAAAATCTTCAACCGCTTCCCGAACCTCAAAAATGGAATCACTGCATTGATGTATTTAGCAAATGGAGAGGCAATTATTTCTACATTATGCAAAAATACAAAGTCGGCGGAGAAAATCGGCTTAAAGATTTCTTTGATGCCGGAATCGCCCGTTTGGAATATTACGGCGAAGACCGATTCAACCTTTCCTACTTCAGACACACAGGCAAGTGGGAACCACTTTTTATGTATCAGGACATCTCTTTTGAAGAGGCAAAAAAAGCCATTTTAGAAGATTCTATGTTTCAGGTTTTTTAAAACGTAACACAGACATTCTTGTCTCTTCCTCTTCCCTTAGGCTAACGACCCACCGGATTCCGAAACAGCGTCATACGCACCTGCATACGTGTGTATTCGCGCTCGCGTACCCAGTTTGAATGTAAGTCAAAATAGGTCGAATCCGCAAAATCGTTAAATACATTTGAGTAGATAATGTATTCAAATGTATCATAACGTACTTCGTCAATATCCCTAAATTTCCAAGTCCCTTCGCGCTGCAAATCGCTATCCAAACGCCTGTATTTATTCGGCGAACCTGTCGCTATTTCGTTTGGATTGATGCCTTTTTCTTGCACATAATCCGTCATATCGTCTCGCACATCAAAGTAGGGCAAATGTGCTAATGATGCCTCCCATCCTTGCGAAATTTGGTCGGGATAGACCCATAAATGCCCTGTCATTAAACCGAAAACAACAAGAAAAAATAAAAGTCGCACCCTGCCTGAAAGTCCAAACTCGTCTGCTACTTGCAAAGTGTCAGCCATGTTTGGACTTTCGGATATATCCAAATTTCCCTCATCAGTCCACTCGTCTGACACCTTTGAGGTATCAGGCGAGTGCGTTTTCGATTTATTATTTTTATTATTCAAAAAAGAAAAACACCACGCCACACCAATCACAAACATTGCAAAAAAGGGCAACAAATACCGATGTTGCAGCGTACCCACGTAGGGCAACATCACAGGCGCAAACACAATAATTGGCGTGATAATAAGGACGATTAATGACCAATTTCGCCCCTTCTCGTCTGACACTTTTGAAGTGTCCGACGAGTTGCCAAGCGAAGTCCACCCCCCAGCCCCCTCCAAAGGGGGAGACGCAATCGTATCACCAGATGACTTTAAGTTCTTTTCGCCAGCCCACTCGTCGGACATCTTTGAGATGTCAGACGAGACGCTCGTTTGCAATTCCCCCTTTGGAGGGGAAACCATGTTTATCTCCCCCTTTGGAGGGGAAACCATGTTTATCTCCCCCTTTGGAGGGGGGTGGGGGGTGGACTCGCGTAAGAATTTCACCAAAGCCAACCCCACGACTAGCCAAAGCCAAATCCGTCCAAAATCCAACAATCGCCAACCAAATACTGCGATATTTTTCAAAATTCCGATGCCTTCTACTCGGATAAAGCTATTTTTCCACTGCATATCTGCCCGATTGAAGCCGATCCAACCTTCGATGTAGTAATGCACAAACAACCAAGCAACTGCGACCAATCCGGCAGGAATATATTTGGCAATGAGCAAGGTAGCGCAGTACTTCCAGCCCGTGTCTCGCGTACTATTTGAAACACGGACTGGAAGTACCGTGCTACGATTTATCAAAACCTCACTCAAGAATACCACCGCAACTATCATCACCCCGCGCGTATTGAGCAGCACGACGAGGCAAGTCGCCAAAATCTGCCAAAAAACCTTGTGGTACAACATTGACCGAATGGCAAGAAGATACAAAAAAAGTATCGGCAATTCGGGCGTTACCATCGTGGATTGGGCGAGTATCGTGGGTTCGAGTGCGAAGAGGATGAGGGCGTAGGGCTGCCATTTCTCCGATAAAAAATATCGCGCGATAAAGAAAAATTGCGAAGCAACACCCAATAAAAATGGTAACATCGACAGGTGACTCACTATCAAACTCTGCCCCAAAACCTTCCACCACAAAGCCAAATACATCCCGAAAAATGGCGGATGACCAGCGTTATTTTCGGTAGGCAAAAAGAAATACGCGAAATCATGGTCGTAATACCACTGCGCTGCTATGGACGATTGTACAATGGCATCGCCCCCAAAAAAAGGCAAGCCCAACGACAAGGTATTGACGAGAACGTAAAAGAGGCAGAACGCCGTCAGGTATTTTTTTTCTTTTCTTTGCAAAAAAATATATAGTTTTCGTAACACAGACATTCCTGTCTGTGCCGTGTGAAGCACAGACAGGAATGTCTGTGTTATGTAAAACAATTTAACGAGTAATTTTGTCTAAATAAAATGCGAATCGGCTGTAAATATGCTAATTTTGCAGCAAAATAGGTAGTCCGTTCACGAATCGGGTACAACAAAGCGATGGAATATGTTCCATTGGAAAGCAGGGAACAAATTTAATATTCCCTAAAACAAATTAAAAATTGTGTCCCAAGCCCCCACGAATTACGAATCACGAAAGTATGGCAGACAAAGATACATTATTAGAAGAAGAACCGAAGAAAGGGAAACTCAGCCGCGAGAGTTTCCGTGAGGCAACACAGGTTTTGAAATTTATTGCGCCTTATAAATGGTACTTTATTAGTGGTTTGATACTGCTCGTATTGGGCGGAAGTACGTTTGTTTTTGTGCCAAAAATCATCGGTGAGATGGGCAATGTCGCAACCGGAGAATCGAGCTGGCCTCTCACGCTTGGGCAATTGGGGATGCTGCTTGGTGGCTTGGCGGTACTGCAATCTATGATGTCGTTTGTGCAGATTTTGTTGTTTACCAAAGTCAGCGAATCGGGCATGGCAGACCTGCGGACGGCGGTGTTTCAGAAACTCATCACGCTACCGATTCCGTATTATGACGAGCGACGGGTGGGCGAAATGACGAGCCGTATCACCAATGATGTTTCTACGCTTTCCAGTTTGTTTTCTTTTACGCTGGCGCAATTTGTTCGCCAACTCGTGACACTTATCGGGTCGATTATTATGATTGGTTTGATGTCGCCGAAGCTATCCTTGATTATGCTTTCGACTTTGCCGCTGATTGTTTTGTTGGTGCGTTTTGTGGGCGGTCGGGTGCGTAAGCTCTCCAAAGCTCGTCAGGATGTGTTGGCAAAAAGTAATGTCATTGTCGAAGAAAACCTACATTCGATACAAATCGTAAAGGCTTTCGTGAATGAATTTTTTGAGAAAAACCGCTACGGCGGAATGGTGCAAAACGTAGTCGATGCGAGTATGAAACTCGCCTTTGCACGCGGCGGATTGGTGGTGATTATCTTTGGAATGTTGTTTGGTTCGCTATTTTTTGTGGTGTATATGGGCATGGTGATGGTGCAAAATGGCGGCTTATCGCTCGGCGATTTTTTGGCGTTTGCGATGTACACGATGGTAGTGGCTGGGGCGATTGGTTCGCTTGGCGGGATTTATGAGCAAGTCCTGACGGCACTCGGCGCGACGGAGCGTGTTCGTGAGATATTGAACGAACCTTCAGAGATAGATGTCATCGGCGCAGCATTGACCGACGACCAACGTTTTCAAGGTGTTATAGAATACGAAAATATAGAATTTACTTACCCGACACGGCCCGATATTGAGGTCTTGAAAGGGATTAGTTTGAAAATACAAGAAGGCAAAAAAGTTGCTTTTGTAGGCGCGAGTGGTTCGGGGAAATCGACTTTGGTGCGTCTCCTCCTCCGCTTCTACGAACCTACGGGCGGTCAACTCCTCATCGACGGCAAAGCGGCTACGGATTACGACCTCGCCACCTACCGTCAGAATATGGCGATAGTGCCGCAGGAAGTCATCCTATTTGGCGGAACGATACGCGAAAATATCCTCTACGGCAAGCCCGAAGCCACCAACGAGGAAGTAATGGAAGCGGCTGAAAAAGCAAATGCTTGGGAGTTTATCAGCACTTTCCCCGAAGCACTCGAAACGATAGTCGGTGAGCGCGGTGTCCAACTTTCGGGCGGTCAGCGTCAGCGCATTGCGATAGCACGCGCGATACTCCGCAACCCGTCGATTCTATTGCTCGATGAAGCCACTTCTGCCCTCGATGCCGAATCGGAGCGCGTGGTACAAGATGCCCTCAATGTCCTCATGGAAGGGCGCACGTCTATCATCATCGCGCACCGCCTCGCTACTATCCGCGATGTGGATTGTATTTATGTATTGGATAATGGACAAATTATCGAACAAGGGACGCATACAGAATTGTCGCTGGTGGAGGATGGGGCTTATAGTAATTTGGCGAGATTGCAGTTTGATTTGAATGAGGTGTGAGGACCTACCTAAAGTCCAAAAATACGTGATAGATTTGAATGGGGCTGCCGTCTGTGCGAGTGTGATTTGATTGAAAACTGGTAGCGAGTCCAATACATTTTTTACCGATGAATTTACCCATGTCTGGTGCAGGACGAAATACCTCTACCTTATCTCTCAATTTATTTGTCGTTTTTTGAGGGTCACTTTTTATGACAAAACTTAACATTGCGGCTTCCTTGTCACCTTCGGCATATATCAGGTGGATGAATTTTTCCATACCGTCAATTTCGTGCTTTCCTTTGACCATTTTGCCATGTATATATCGACCTTCGGCGAAGGATAGCCGCTTACATTCAACGACAAAACGGTGACTATGCCAAGAGCTTATTAACTCAATATCAGTGCGTTGTGTCAGGCTTTTGGTGTAGGCTTGATTTTCAGCGGTGAGGACAATGATTTTGTTTTGGATGTAATCTTTGACTAGGGCATTTGTGTTTTTGAAATCCCTAATAAACTCATCTCTAATTTTATTTTCTGTGTAAGTATTGATATTCGGAATGATTTTGACACGCAGATAGCTGTCAAGAATTGCACGCAAATATAGTCCTTCAATCAGACTTTCCGTTGACAGATAGCTTTTGAGAATCGCATCAAATTTTTTGCGTTGTTGTTGGTAAAATGGGTTCATCCGATAGCGGTTTCTTGGACTAAGGTTTTGATTTCTTCATTGGCATCTTTTATGGCTTGGCGTACTGTCCAATCTTTTAAAAAGTGGCTTTTTATCATAAAAAATCGCTCTGATTCATAGACTTTTGTTTTTTGCTCGTTGAGTCGGTTGGAATAAAAGGCATCTTCTAATTGAGATTTTTTTATAGCATGAAAAACATCATCTTCGGTTAGTGTGCTTTCTTTTAAATCCTTGTCGGCAAGTGGGTTTTCTTTAATTTGAAATACCATAAAAGCACCGAGATTTTTGGAGATTTTATAATGCGCTTCTATGGTGTATGAATCTTCAAGTGCTAACTCAAATACTTCTTTGAATTTGTTGAAATAAGCCTTTAAATCCTGCTTATTTACTTTATCTCCTTTACGGTGTACATTTACGTCGTAGAATTCTCTGATGACTGCTTTTTCAAATTCGGTAAGGTCATAAAGGTCAAAAACGAGGTTGTCGATTTGTTGTTCTATCTGATTTCTTTGCTCTATTGACAGTTTCGGATTTATAGAAATTTCATTGACAAGTGTTGAAATATGATTAACCTGTTGATTATTTTTTTCAAAATTTGGAAAGGGTATATTTTTGATGTCGTAAGTTCTCAACATTTCTCTCTTTAATCCTCCTTGCCACTGTGCGGAAGTTTGGAAAAGATAGTAGCCGATGAATGACGAATTTAATACAGCAAGGTAAGGCAAGTAATTTTCGACACCTTCTATTTTGCAGTATAAAATATCGTCTCTAAAAATTAAAGGTTTATCAACATAAATACATCTAAGTTTGAGGTTATCTCTTGGTATAGGGCGACATGCTATCAATATTCTATTGCCAATAAATAGTTGTTCGCTTCGCCTTCTTTCTAATTCCTGATTCCAATTGAAGTCGGATAAGCGATTTACTATTGTATATCTTACAAAATCAGTTGACTTAATTATTGTTCTGAATTTTGGTTTACCTAATTTTTTGGCATTTTTCATAGGTACAAAACCACGACTACAATAGACTTCCCTTTTGTCGTTAGATAGTATTTGCGATTTAATCAATTGATAGTCATCCCAACCTCCATTCACAAAGATGCGCCACAGTAAATCATCTTTTATAAAATCACCTTGCGCCGCCTTTTTTTTATCTGTTTCAAGAACGTGTATGAGACGCAAATTTTCTGATAGCTTGGTTAGTTTTGGAGAAATATACTCAACAATATTATTGTCATTTGGTGGCATACCGCTAAAGAATAAAATTGCTGAAGGTTCGGTGGCTCCAACTTCAACTTTCTTATTATTCACCTTACCAATTGTGTTTTTTTTAAAAATTATTTTATTAATATAAGATAACTCATAAACTTTATCAAGGTTATAATTGGAAATGAAATCTTTACGAAATTCTCTTGCACTTTCATTTAATAATACCGAATTATTCACAATCAATGCCAATTTAGTACTTTCATGCGTCCATTTTTTTACCCGCAACAAAAATGCCTGTGAACGTTGGTAATCAGATACGTTCTCGTATTCGGGTATGGTGCTGGCTTTTCCTTTACCGCCTATGGCTTTGCGTTCTTTTTGGTTTTCAGGATTATCATCATCCGGTACACTACCCCAAGGCGGATTTGCTAAGATGCAATCGAATTTTTTGTCTTTAAAAATATTATCATCTATCAGCGAATTACCGCAAATAAGATTTTCACCAATTAAACTCGGCAAAATAGGCGTTTGATGTTCGATTTGATATTTGATAAATTCGGGGTCAAGATTTTCTAAAAGCGCGAGATACAGGCTAAATGTAGCGATTTGAAGTGCCTTAGCATCATTGTCCACACCAAAGATGCGGTTTTTTAAAATGTCTTTCTTTAATTCAAAATCTTTTTCAGCTTTCGCACTTTTTACAATTGCTTTGAAGCCCTCCACCAAATACGCACCTGACCCGCAGGCAGGGTCAAAGATGTTGAGGTTTTTGTTGGTTTTAAGTTCGGGGATCAAAGTTTGGGAGAGCATAAAATCTACCACAAACTTAGGTGTATAATAAATCCCTTTTCCTTGTTTTTTCGCATTACTCAAAAATGCCTCATAAACATTGCTAATGAGTTGAATAGGAATGAAATTGAATTTATAAGGGAATAATCGCCCTTGCTTGAAGCGGTAGTCAGTCTGAAAAAACAAAGCTAACAGAGGCAGATAGCCTTCATGGATAGATTCTTCTGAAAGTGAATCATATTTAAAAATATCGCCATTTATTTTGCTAATTTCCTCAAAAGCCACAAGTAGATTTTTACTTTTACCTGTCTCTAAAATTTTTATTAAATAATCCGGTTCGTAAATGCCTCTATCTTCCAAATATTTGAGAAATAAACATCGTAGTATCAGTAGATGAATGGTATCGTTATCGTCTGAAATTTTCAGTAAATCTTGTCGGAGAGCTATGAGGTTTAACAAGAGGTCTTTATCTACTTCTTGCTCACGATTCTTTTTTCTTTTCTCAATTACGAAATCAAAAAAGTAGCCACCATCCAGTTTTTCCTTTCTCAAAATATCAGGAAAGTCAGAGGATTGATTTTTTAAACCATAATTAAAATCTGCAATTTTAGCGTGTGAAGGTTTATCTTTTTGGGGTTTTACTTTTCCATTGTATATGAACGTAGAATTATCGCCAACTACAATAAAGATATTGACATTATTTCTGTTCCAAATTTCTTCTTGAATTTTGAAAATATCGGCATCATTAGGCAAACAAAAGAAGGGAACAAGAACAGATGTGTTGATATGTTTTTCCGAAGCAAAATTAATGTTGTATTCAAAAACACCTTTTGTAGTACTACGAAAGGTGTTATATCCAAAATTTTTAAGAAATTGAGAAAATGATATGTTTTTGTTTGTATTCACAGGAAAATCATCAGTTATTTGCGTATAATATAAAACAAATAAAACAAATATAAAGCAAATAAAACAAAAAAGTTATACTTTTATTGTTTTTTTACTGATAATTTACAATTTCATGCTACTGGTCGAATAATTTTACTTTCCCTATCCGCTGCAAACTGCAAAGCCGCCAAAATATCCGCTTCCTTCAATTCAGGAAAATCATCTATAATTTCAGCATGAGACACGCCTGCGTATCAACTAAAATTTACTCAAATCCACATATTTTACCTCAAAAAATTCCCCATTCAAATGGTTGAAATCTTTATCGGTGGTAATGAGTGTCATATCGTAAGCACTTGCGATGGCAGCTATCCAAAGGTCATTTTTGCCCATATTCCTTGCTGTAAAAGGACTTGTTTTTTCGGAAAATTTACCTTGACTAAAGGCATCAATTTGTCCGTATAAATCTAAAATATCGCGAATGTTGATATTGATTTTAAAGAGTTTATTGACGAATTGTTCCATTTCATTTTTTCGTTTTTTACCATAATTATTTTGATGCGTCAATGAATTTAATTCGCCGATAGTAACGGCAGAAATGGTAAGATTATGATTACCACCAAATAGTTGAAGTTTAGTTTCTAAGGCATTTGCTAAATTGGCACTTCGGCTGTAAGCCACCAAAATATTTGTATCAAGTAAGTAGTTCAAAGTGAGTTATTTAATTGCCACCAATAATTCCTCCAAAGAAGCCTCGCCCCAATCGACCTTATCTGCGGCTTCCCGAAATTCTTCGTAAGTACACGGCGTATAATTTTGTTCTTCCATGAGTTGTTTGAGTGTCACGTCTTCACGTATGGGCGTGACGGCTTCCATGAAAGTGGGCGTGTTATCATTTTTATGATGGATAATTTCCAACTCTTGCCGTATCACTTCCAATGCCGTTACATCTTCCACTTTAGTAAGTAGATATTGTATTTCTGACTTGATTTGTTTGGCTGTATTCATAGGTCAAATATAGTGATTTTCGACGATGAAAGCAAGATATGATTTATTTTGTGAGTAATTTGGCGAGATTGCAGTTTGATTTGAATGAGGTTTAGGTACGAACTCGTTGCTGAACTTGATTCTTAGCTCTTACTTTAGCGTATAGCTTAACATTCGATTCATGTGATACAGATACAATTATTGAGTAGTCTTGCAGGTAATCTTCATCCCTAATCCACCTGTCTTGACAAACTACAACTACACAAAAAGGCGTATTTTCGTCTGCATTTCCAATTTTTCGCTTAAATGTAGCTATTCCTTTTTGATGAACAGATTTTTTTCTGAGGCTTACACCCGGATATAACTTTGGGGAAGAGGAAGAAAATAATCTACCCCAAATGAAGCCGTTATTTTTTTTATATGTTTGACTAAATTTGACGCGCATAGCTGGGCTACGTAAGGAAAATTTAGTGAAACATATAAGAAAAAGAACAATTCAGACGGGTAGATTATTTTTTTCGTCTTCCCTTACATTCCAATGATTCAGGTCTTATGCCTTTATAAAGATGACAATACATAGTACATCTGAGATAGTCAATTCTCGTTTTGCGAGTGGGCGGGTCGTAAACAAGTGTCATTGAAATAGATTTAAATCGGAATGAATCGTACAAAAATACCTCAGAATTTGGTACTTGGATTTTGTAATTTAAGTTTTCTTTTTTGGTACTTGGATTTTCTTTTTTTAAATTTACTCATAGTATCATACATTTTTTTCTACCTTGTAATCTATTTTAAAAAAAACCGAAACCATTTTTTCGCAGAGCGAAAAATACGTACACATAATATTACACCAACATACTGATAGACAAATAACTATGTCAAAAATACGAGCCGCTATCACGGGCGTACACGCATGGGTACCTGAATTTAGATTGACGAATGCCAAACTCGAAAAGATAGTTGATACCAACGATGAGTGGATAGTTTCGCGTACGGGTATCAAAGAACGCCGAATCTTGAAAGGAGAGGGTTTGGGAACTTCCGACATCGGCGTGGAGGCGGTCAAGGGTTTATTAGAAAAGACCGGAACAGATGCCAAAGAAATTGATTTTTTACTCTGTGCTACGACGACACCCGACATGCAATTTCCGGCGACAGCTAATGTAATTTGTGACAAAATAGGCGCGATCAATGCTTTTGGTTTTGACCTCAATGCAGCGTGTTCGGGCTTTATATTTGCACTCACAACGGCGGCGAAATTCATAGAATCAGGCACACACAAAAAGATAATCGTAGTAGGAGCGGACAAAATGTCTTCGATTATTGATTATGAAGACAGGCGGACTTGTATCATTTTTGGCGATGGCGGTGGCGCAGTATTGCTCGAAGCGGCTAAAGATGAAGATGCCATACACGATTCGGCTTTGTACAGCGATGGTTCGGGACGAGCATATTTGTACCAAAAAGCAGGTGGTTCGGTGCATCCGGCTACAGCAGAAACAGTGGCAGCAAAGGAGCATTATGTGTTTCAGGATGGCGCGCCGGTATTTAAGGCGGCGGTGAAGAGCATGTCTTCGGCTATCGAAGCGGTACTCAAAAGAAATGACCTTGATGTTGAAAGTTTGGATTGGCTTGTACCGCATCAAGCTAATAAGCGTATTTTGAGCGCAGTAGGAAGTATGGTTAGCATAAAGCCCGAAAAGGTAGTCATCAATATTGAAAAATACGGAAATACGACAAGCGGTACTATTCCACTTTGCTTGTGGGAATGGGAAGATAAATTTAAAAAAGGCGATAAAATCGTACTTACTGCATTTGGCGGTGGCTTCACTTGGGGGGCAATTTATCTGACTTGGGCGTATTGACTTGACATTTTAACACATAAAAATTTGTCAACTTTCAATTTTTACTTAAAAATAACTTAAATACTTAACAATCAACCATTTGAGCCTTTTTTGTAATTAAGAAAATTATAACACTTTTATTGCTAATTTGCTATGAAGTTTGTTTGAGTACTTGCATTAAGTATTTAAATGTTGTAATTTGGCTCATCGTAAGCCTCAAAAAAGATTATTTCGTCTCGACTTACCAACACAAACTTTTTTATAATAGTTCCATCATTTTATTGAAGGATAGGCAGCTTTCTGTTCAAAAGGCAATTTAGGAAAGGCGAAAGAAATAACCTACCCGTCTGACTTGTTCTTTTTCTTATATGTTTCAATAAATTCTCCTTATCCCGAATGCATTCGGGATAAGGAGAATTTGGTGAAATATAAAGGAAAAAGAACAAATGGACTACTTTTAATCTTATTTTTTAACCAAACGAAAGAAAATAAATAACTTGTGCCATTATGCTTGTTCTTTCTCCTTCTAAAAAGCACAAAAATAATTCCGTCTCGGCTCAGCCGAGATGCAATGATTTTTTTAGAAGGCTTCACTAAAAAGGAATTTTTTAATTAAATTATTATATTAAATTTTTGTATTTGTTTAAATTTAAATAATATAAAAAATTTAATTTTCATAAATTGAACTAAAAAAATCCTTATTTCAGTAGATACTTAGAAGAAAGATTACGGCGCATTATGAAACAATTTATTTAATTTCTTTCAACAAGAATCAATCTATTAAACGTATGAAACATTTTTTATTAGTTTTCGCAATATTGCTGGCAGGCTTTACTACAGTCATGGCGCAGCGTACTGTTACGGGAACAATCACAGATGAAAATGGTGAGTCTTTGCCATTCGTCAACGTTTCTATTGAAGGAACGACTATCGGTACTACCACCGATATTGACGGCAATTACACACTCGAAGCGCCAGCTGAAGGCGGTAATCTTGTGATATCCTACGTTGGGTATCAAGATTACAAACAGGCCATCGGCGATGAAGGAGACATCAGCGCGAGCCTTATTCCGGGAGTTTCTCTCGAAACCGTCACCTTGATAGGTTATGCGCCGCAAAAGCGGAAAGACATCACCGGAGCAGTATCTTCCATATCAGCCGAAGATATCGAAGATGTACCGCTTCCGAGCCTCGAAACTGCTTTGCAGGGAACGGCGGCAGGCGTCAATGTTACTAAAAACTCTGGTAAACCCGGTGGCGGTATTGATGTAAACGTGCGAGGTAGAACCTCCATTTCTGCCTCCAATCAACCGCTTTATGTCGTAGATGGTGTACCGATTATTTCCGGCGACAATTTTGATTTTTCACAAGCTGATATCGGTGGAAGTAATCTTTCTGTTATCTCCGACCTCAATCCGGACGACATCCAATCCATCGAAGTCCTCAAAGATGCCTCTACAGCTGCCATGTACGGTTCGCGAGCTGCCAATGGCGTTGTCCTCATTACGACTAAGCGCGGTAAAGCAGGCGAAACAAAAGTTAACCTCAATGCAGCCTATGGAAATGCTTGGCTGCCACAAAAAATCGACGCGATTACAGGTGATGAATACCAGCAATACTCTGTCGAATTATGGGGACCACTACTCGACCAACTCGGTTTGGAGCGTTCGTGGCAAGTGGTACAAGACAATCTAATCGGACCTATCGGCAACGCGAACTCTGTCTGGCAAGATGAAGTATTCCAAACTGCACCACAGCAAGAATACAGCGTTGGTATTTCCGGTGGTTCAGAGACGACCAAGATATATGCTTCTTTGGGTTTGAAAGATGAAATGGGCATTATCAAAAGTTCAGGCTTTGAGCGTTTCTCTGGGCGTTTGAATGTGGATCACCTGATTTCTGAAAAATTGAGCTTCGGTATGAACATGGGCTACAATCGCTCAAACACCGACCAAGTGCAAAATGACAACAATATTTATGGTGTACTTGGTGCTTCTCTGCTTATTCCTCCTGCCGTTCCTATCAGAAATGACGATGGAAGTTGGGGTTCTGCTTTTGGTATTGAAAATGCAGTTGCTGCGGTGACGGATTATCAAAATAATATCATCAGAGGACGATTTACAGGCAGTGTATTCGGCAAGTGGAATATCACAGATTTCTTGACCTTAAAATCTTCCTTGGGTACGGATTTTATTGACTCAAATGAAAGAATCTACGAACCGCGTACCCTCCAATCTTCTGCTACCGGACGCCGCATAGATGCAGGCATCAAAAACGAACGATTTATCAATGAAAATACTTTAATTTTCAATAAATCCTTCGCTAGAAATAATGTCCAAATTGTTGCAGGAGCAAGTTTTCAGGAAGATGTAATTAACAGCACTTATACTGAAACAGTAGATTTTCCAACGGATGAGTTTACCGGACTTTCTTCGGGAGCTACGCCTGTTACGACCAATGGTGGCTTTACAGGAGATAATATCCAATCCTACTTCGGGAGCTTCAATTATAATTTTTCCAACAAATACTATTTAGCAGGTACTTTCCGTGCCGATGGTTCGTCTAGATTTATCAACAACAAGTGGGGCTTTTTCCCCGGTGTATCCACAGGATGGAATATCTCGGAAGAAAACTTCATGAAAGGCGGTGCCTTTGACCTCCTCAAACTCCGTGTAGGATGGGGACAAACAGGTAATAATACTTTTGGCAATTTTGCCGCCCTCCAATTGTATGGAGGTGGCGCGAATTATCAAGACATACCCGGCACTCGACCATCTCAACTGGGTAATCCTGATCTAAAATGGGAAACAACGACTCAAACAAATGTAGGTTTGGATTTCAGTATTTTGAATGGCAGATTTGGAGGTAGTGTTGACTACTACATCAAGAATACCGAAGATTTGTTATTGAACAAACCCATTCCAACGACTTCAGGTTTCACAACTGTTTTGCAGAATGTCGGTGAAATGAAAAACACCGGAGTAGATTTATCGCTGAACTCTACCAATATTCAGAAAGATAACTTCTCATGGTCCACTACGCTGACAGTAGGCTATTTGAAAAATGAAGTGGTCACACTTGTAGGTGGGATTCCTTTTGACGCAGGTTTTGCCAATAGAATTGCAGAAGGACGCCCACTTGGTAGTTTCTTCGGACACGTCACTGACGGCATTTTCCAAAATCAAGGAGAAATTGACGCCCATGCTACCCAAGCCACTGCCTCGCCCGGCGATATTCGATTCCAAGACATCGGAGGCGGCGTAGGTGAGGATAATATTTTGGGTACTGCCGACGATCTCGGACCCGACAACATTATCAATGATGACGACAGAACGTACATCGGCAAGGCATTGCCTGATTTTACGGGAGGAATTAGAAATCAACTCAATTTCTACGGCGTTGACCTCAACTTCTTCTTCCAATTTGCCACAGGCTTCCAAATCTATAACAACAACCTTGCATTTACAGAAGGGATGAACGGCGTATTCGCGCCCTCACGCAATGCTTGGGAAAACAGATGGCAACAAGATGGCGATCAAACAGATATTCCACGCCTCATTAGAGATGACCCGAACAACAACCGCCGAAATTCTGACCGCTTTGTAGAAGATGGCGATTATATTCGCCTCAAAACCCTCACATTGGGCTACACACTTCCGACAGATATTACTGAAAATATCGGTGTTCGTAGAGCGAGAATTTACATGAGTAGTTTTAATCTATTGACCTTTACAAAATATTCAGGCTTCGACCCCGAAGTCAATATTTTTGATGGTAGCAACACCGCACTCGGTACTGATTTCTTAACCTTCCCACAAGCACGTTCACTAGTGTTCGGGATTAATGTTGGATTCTGACTTTATTGTTTGTACTTCGTTCTAAGTCAACTCGTTAAATGTTTTTAAAATATCAGACGAGTCACGTTTGTTCTTCAATGTAAAAATCAAATAATTACAAACGTATTTTTCATTTATGTAAATGCTAATTATGATATAAAAAACATGCTCTTACCTGACGAACGAAAAACATAGTACAAAGAAGAATGAACTAATATATTTTAATTATCTCAATGTTTTGATTGTATGATATTGCGAAATAACACAATTTTACAATCAAACAATTATAAAACATAATTATGAAAATAAATAATTTTTTAATACTAATTGCGACTATATCACTTAGTCTATTTTCGTGTGCAGATTTGGAAGATATATCTCCCATCAATTCTATTCCGACTGAAACTGCCATCACCACCGAGGCCTCTGCAAAAGCTGCCCTCAATGGTGTATATAGTGAAGTGCAAGATGCTGATTTGGTCTTCGACGGATGGTTGGCATTGCCACAATTTTTCTCTGACGAAGCCAATGCTACGGGTACATTTCCGACTCGTCTGGAATTTGGCAACTTGAACGTTTTTCCTGCTAATAATACGATGGCTACTGTGTTTTCGGACTTGTATGAAGTCATCAATGTTGCCAATAACGTCATCGCGCTCGTACCGGGCGTGAGCGAAGACGGCTTCACGGATGCCGAAAAAAATAACATTGTAGCCGAAGCAAAATTTCTTCGCGCCATGTGTTATCTACATCTGGTGACACTCTGGCAGGATGTTCCGCTTGTACTCGTCCCAACCGTAGATGTCGGAGACGTATTGAATGTAGTGATTAGTTCAAAAGACGAAATTTACAACCAAATCAAAACAGACCTCAATGATGCTGTGACGAATCTCACTGCTCCCAACTCCACTTTTAGAGCGAGCCAGCAATCCGCAAATGCTTTATTGGCGCGCGTTGCCTTGTATCAGGGCAATTGGGCAGAAGCACAATCAAAAGCTGAAAGCGTACTGGGTGCAGGATTTGACCTGACGACCGTGCCTTATCTCAGCGACCAAATTTATTCGCTTAATTTCACTACAAATGATGGTAACTCATTAGGTTTCTTTTATGGCACTGACGATTTGGGCGGTAGATATTCCATTGGTCCTAGTACTGCATTGATAGCTGCCTTTGAGCCAGGTGATGCTCGATTCGCAGCTACGATTGATTCAAGTTCATTTACGCTGCCTTATGGTTTGAAATATCCAAGTTTTGAAGCAGCTAATGCCGGTGTTGCAACTGACCCGATTTATTTTATCCGCCATGCTGAAATGGTCTTAATCGCTGCCGAAGCTGCTGCCGAACAAGGTGATTTTGACACAGCAAGCACCTACTTCAATCAAGTCAGAACTCGCGCTGGATTGGCTGAAATTACATTGGATGCGGACAACTACTTAGATACTATTTTGAAAGAACGTTTTACAGAGTTTGCCTTTGAAGGACCTCAACGTTTGATTGATTTGCGTCGTCGTGGTAAGGCAGAGGAAGTACTCGGACCAATTGGTTACGATGCTTGCGATGCTGTTTGGCCCCTTCCACAGCGAGATGTAGATAGAAATGTTAATTTGCAGCAAAATAATTGTTGTAATTGCTAATTTCAAAACATTTTTGAAGAAAAATAGACGGCTATGGGGTTTTCCGATAGCCGTTTTTTATGTCACTTACTTACCGTTTTCCAAACTTTTATTATTAATTAGTTAATGAAAAGTTAATAAAATCAAAAGAAAGCCTTATTTTTGATGGTCAATGAAAATAAGGTAGCCATATTTGTGAATAGGGAGGAAAAAAAATACTTCGCATTATGGGACATCTTAGGGAAGAGGAAGAAAATAATTTACCCCAAATGAAGAAGTTATTTTTTTTATATGTTTGGCTAAATTTGACATGCATAGCCGAGCTACGTAAGGGAGATTTAACATATAAGAAAAAGAACAAGTTGATAATATACATTTATTTTGTTCCTGATACTAAGACATACAAGAACTAAATGTTATATAATTATAAAGTCTTAATTTCTTAATCAAAAATCAATTTAATAACGTATGAAACATCTTACTTTAGTTTTTGCAATGATGCTCATGTGCATAAGTATAGCTTTTGCACAGCGCACCGTTTCAGGAACCGTGACAGATGAAAGCGGCTCACCATTGCCGTTTGCCAACGTATTTGTAGAAGGTACTACCGTGGGTACTACTACAGATATTGATGGCAATTACACACTCAAAGTACCGGAAGGTGGAACTACTCTCGTCGTAGCTTACACAGGGTATGGCGATATGAAATTGGCATTGAGTGACTCCAATAGCCTTAATTTTACGATGTCAGAAGGAGAACTCCTTGACGAAGTCATCGTCACTGCCGTAGGGCTTGAAGCCAATAGACGTTCGCTCGGTTATTCGGCGCAAAATGTAGATTCCGACGAAATCTTGGGTTCGAGAGAAACCAACCTTGTAACAGCACTCAGCTCCAAAGTAGCAGGTGTCACAGTAGGTAGCTCTTCGGGTTCACCGGGGGCTTCCGCCAACATTCGCATACGCGGTAGTACTTCTATCAACGGTGGCAACGACCCTCTATTTGTTGTAGATGGTGTACCTATCAGCAATAATGAGTCGGGCAACGATGTAGATGGTGTAGACCAATCTAACCGTGCCATTGATATCAATCCGAATGATATCGAAGATATGACCATACTCAAAGGTGCTGCCGCAACTGCCCTTTATGGTGTACGTGCTGCCAACGGTGCAGTTATCATTACGACCAAAAAAGGAGTATCTGGTGATGCAAGAGTGACCGTTTCGGCTGCTTACTCTATTGACCAAGTCAATAAATTGCCTAGTCGTCAAAGTGAATTTGCACAGGGGCGTCCTTCAGGTGGTGTCAATATCTACCGTGGACCTGAAACCACAGAAGGTTTTAGTTGGGGTCCTGCAATATCATCATTGGAGTATGACGGTAATTCTGACTACTTTTTCAACTCAAATGGTAGCTTAGTACCAGAAGGTACAGGTAATGGTCAGGCTGCTCAGGCATATGATCCATTTACCTTTTTCGATACAGGTAATACTTACGATTTGAATGTCTCTGTACAAGGTGGTTCGGATAAGAATACTTACTACATTTCAGGTGGTCGCTTGTCTTCAAATGGTATCGTACCTAATGCGACTTTCGAGAGAAATACATTCAAATTGACAACCAATTCGAAGATAACAGATAAACTTGACATTGGACTCTCTGCAAACTATATTAATTCAGGCGGTAATCGCATTCAAAGAGGTTCTAACATTCAGGGTGTAATGCTTGGTTTGTTGCGTACTACACCTACATTCGACAATGGCAACGGAAAAGAAGGTAGAGATGCTGCCGATGATGTAGATGCTTATGTCAATCCTGATGGCTCACAGCGTTCTTACCGTGCAGGTGTTTATGACAATCCATATTGGACTGCCAATAAAAACCCATTTAGAGATAATGTAAATCGTATTATTGGTTACGCTTCGGCATCTTACCAATTCACGGATTGGGCTAGAATGAGTTATAAAATAGGTCTTGACCACTATACTGACCGTCGTAACAATGCCTTCGACATCAATCCGGGAAGAAGTCCGGGTGCGGTTTCGCAGTCGTTCCAAGAAAATCGCGACTTGAACTCTGATCTTCTATTGACACTCTCGCCACAGATTTCTGACAAATTTGGAGTAAGTGTTACACTCGGTCAAAACTTGTTTGATTCACGTTCGGCAACCCAGTTTTCAGATGGTACAACACTCGCGGTAAGCGATTTTTACCACATCAGCAATGCCATCGATGTAACTACTGGTGAAAGTTTTGGGCGAAAAAGAATTATTGCAGCTTTTGCTACAGCGGATTTGAGTTATTCTGACTACTTATTCTTGAACCTAACAGGTCGTAATGACTGGTCTTCTACATTGCCTGCGGACAATAATGCTTTTCAATCTTACTCTGCAAGTATGGGTTTTGCATTTACAGAGTTATTGGATTTGCCAAACAACAGTTTCTTACAATACGGTAAATTGAGAGCTTCTTATGGTAAAGTAGGTAACGATGCCTTCATTTATTCTACTATCAATTACTTCAATCCGGCATTCTCTGGTGGTGATGGTTTTATTGGTGGAATAGAATTTCCTGCATTTTCAGTCAGTGGATTTGAGCGTGATGAGCAATTGGGTAACCCCAACATCACTCCTGAAACCACTACCACGCTTGAGTTGGGAGCAGAATTTAAATTCTTTAAAGACCGTTTAGGCTTTGACTTTACTTACTTCGACCAAGAATCTAAAGACCAAATCATTGCGGTACAATTACCTGCAACAACAGGATACACGAGTATTGTTCAAAATGCTGGTGTTATCAGTAGTAAAGGTATCGAGATTGTAGCTTATGGTACACCGGTCAAATTGAGAAACAACGCTTTCCGTTGGGATATTGATTTGAATTTTACGCAAATCGAAAATACAGTAGAAAAACTTGCTGATGGTGTTGAAAATATCTTCCTGGCTGGTTTTACTTCTACTTCTTCTCGTGTAGTAGTTGGGGAGCCTTATGGTGCTATCTTCGGTTCGGGGTATCAACGCAATGATGATGGTGAACTCATTATTGGTGCGAGCGGTTGGCCCTTACAGGCTACGGGTACACAAGTTTACGGTGATCCAAATCCAGATTGGACAGCAGGTCTGCGTAATACGTTTACTATCATGGACGGCTTGAGAATCGGCGCATTGCTCGATATCCGCAAAGGTGGTGATATGTGGTGTGGTACCTGTGGTATCATGAACTACTTCGGTGTTTCTGAATTGACAGGCGAAAAGCGTGATGAAATTGTTGTTTTTGAAGGAGTGACCGAAGAAGGTAAACCTAACAACACTGCGGTTGCTTTGGCAAGTGCCAATGATGGCTTGGGTGCCAACTACTGGGTACGTTACGGATTTGGAGGCTTAAGCGAAGCAAGTATTTATGATACTTCATGGATTCGTTTGAGAGAACTTTCAATAGGCTATGATATACCTTCAAAAATGACAGAAGGATTGCCATTTGAAAACCTTTCATTGACCTTGACAGGTAGAAACCTTTGGTTGACAACTGACTTTCCGGGCATTGACCCTGAAACGAATTTGACAGGTGCTTCAAACGGTATTGGTTTGGAATATTTTAATATGCCAAACACCAAAAGCTATAACATAGCATTGAGAGCTACATTTTAGCAATGAGGGATAAATAAATTAAGTTTTTTGACGTCGTTATTTTTTTCTTCTTTAAAGCGTAAAAACCGCGTATAACGAGTTATATAAGGATTTTTATCCCTATAGCCATCGGGACAGAAAAAGAGAAAAAGAACAAGTCAAAATCTGAATTTATTTTTGCGTCGTTCCTTAATACACTGTTTCACAAATTTATTTACTTTTTTGAGTATTTCTTTTAAAATGACTCTTCACCAAAAAATCCTTAAATACAGTGAGTATTCGCGTCATTTTTGATTCGATTCATTTCAAAATAAACGTCAAAAAATGTAAATAAATTTATAAAACAGTGTACTTAATTAAAAATCAAAAATTAAGTTTAAATCTATTATAAACTTAAACTTCAACTTGATAAAATGAATAATATTATAAAATCTATATTGTTAGTAGGTTTGCTTATTTTCTCCGCTTGCGAAAGCTTGGAAGAAATCAATATCGACCCTACTCGACCAACGGACGTGGAACTCAGCCTCATATTGCCGGGGACAATCACACAAACCATTTTTAACCAAGGTGCAGAGCCTCCCCGTGTTGCAGGTATTATTATGCAACAATTTGAAGGCTTTGATGCCCAGCAAGTTGCATATACTGATTATGTACTTCCTGATGTTACATTCAACAACTACTGGAGAACCGGCTTGTATGCAGGTAGCCTTCGTAGTGCGCAATTGATGATAGATAAAGCGGCTGTTGAAAATGCACCACACTATGCTGGTATTGCCAAAATCTTATTGGCAATCGGATATGCTGATGCGACTTCTTACTTTGGCGATATCCCTTTCTCTGATGCACTACAAGGACTTGATAATTTGAAGCCTTCGTATGATACACAAGAGCAGATATATTCAAACGTACAATCACTTCTCGACGAAGCTATGAGCGACCTATCGCAAGATGGCGGCTTAATTACACCAGGTTCTGATGACCTAATTTATCGCGGCGATACTGCTGCGTGGATAGCTACGGCACAAGCCCTCAAAGCACGTTACTTGATGCAAACCATCAAGCGTAATCCGAGTGCTGCTACCACTATTTTGGATATCATTAGAAATAGTGCTTTCCAATCTACTGATGCTCAACCTGAATTGACTTGGGGTACTGCTCAAACGGACAATAATCCATTGGCTAAATTTGGTACAGAAAGACCAAATACGTTGATAATTGATAGTCGTTTTGCAGCAAAAATGGAAGCAGCTAATGACCCACGTCAAAGTGCTTATATGAAATCTAGTGGTGATGATTATCTGTACTTTGATGATGGCATTGATGGGACACTTTACTGGGCACAAAACAACTCAACTATTCCATTGATTTCTTTGGAAGAATTGCAATTCATCGAAGCCGAATTGGAATTGATGGCTGGCAATGATGATGCTGCTAAAACTGCTTTATTGGCAGCTGTTACCACCAATATGGCACACCTCGGCATTGATGGTACAGACTATATCACTGCCTTAGATGAGGATTATGATGCTGCTTCTAACAAGCATGAAACCATCATTAGTGAAGCATACACAGCTTACTACGGTCAGGCTTTCCACCAATCGTGGGCAAACTACCGCAGAACAGGCTACCCAAGTTTGACACCTTCACCAACAGGTGATAATGGTCTCAACCCGGGCGGTGCTATTCCAAAACGCTACATCTATCCGATTTCGGAATCAGAAACAAATGCAGACAATCTCAAGGCAGCTATCGACAATCAAGGTGGTAGTGCTTTGATGAATGTTGCACTTTGGGCTTTTCAATAAAAAAAACTAAATAAAGTCTAATGTTCCGACTACGTTTGCTTTGCAGCTTAATAAGTGAAAGAAATTAAATAACATGTCCCATAATGCGAAGTATTTTTTTCGTTTAAGGATTTTTTGAAAGCCGCACATAGCCTTAGCACAGCCTGTCCCGAACCCCGATTCGGGATAAAGATTTCAAAGGATTCTTAGACGGAAAAAAGACGAGTATAATGGCACATGTTATTTATTTTCTTTCACTAAACGTAGTTTTAAAAACGGAAATTAATTTTCAAGACTAAAACCTATAAGGAACGAGGCATAAATAAATTAAGTTTTTTGACGCCGTTATTTTTTTCTTTTTCGAGGCATGAAAACTGCGCATAGCCAAGCTACGCAAGGATTTTCATAACGAAGAAAAAGGAGAAAAGAACAAGTCAAAATCTGAATTTATTTTTGCGTCGTTCCTAATAGAAATTTTCTATTTTAAATAGTAAAAATAAAATGAAAAAAATATCATTATTCACACTTGTGGCACTACTTTTTGTCACGGTGTTCATGGGCTGCGAAGAAGAAGATACCTTTCCATTTGAGACAACGGGAGGTGTCGTAGAATTTACAAATGTTGATGGTTTTTACGATAAAAATGACCTTACTAGTTCATTTGGATTCGACCTAACTTCGCTCGGAGAAAGTATATCATCTTTTGATATATTGAAAAGCTATGATGGAGGTACACCCATTCTCCAAACAAGTGTTTCGCAACTTCCTGCCACTATCAATATTACATTTGAAGAAGCCTTAAGCGGTTTAGGAATAACTACGGATAGTATAGATATTGGTGATAAAATTATTTTTTCAATTGCCAATGTACAAACAGCCAGTGGTTCGTATGATTCAGCTAACTCAATTGCGGCAGATGTATCTTGCTTATCCAACCTTGCAGGTACCTACAATTTTAGTACCGTAGATTACTTCTGTGATGGTGATGCTGTGACTGGTCAGGTTAATTGGACAGAAGCCGGTCCTGGTTTATATGAAATTGATGACTGGGGTTATGGTTCTTACCAAGTGTGCTATGGCAATCCCGCTGCAGGTTGGGGTATGTTACAGTTGAAAGATGTTTGCAATGAAATTACTATTGAAGGAACTGATGCCTACGGCGACTCTTGGAGTTTCACATCAATTACTGTAGATGGTGCTGATTTGATTCTTGGTTGGACAAACACCTATGGTGAAGCAGCCGAATCTACCCTCACACGTACAGACGGTACAGAGTGGCCACCACTTTACCAATAAAAATTCTATCCCAATAAATATACAAAAGCTCATCGGATTTCGATGAGCTTTTTGTTTTAGTGAAAGAAATTAAATTAACCAAATACAAAACAACTTGTTTTATTTGAGTTCACGATGAGTTTTATCGTTTAAAAAGTAGCAAAGTCAAACCAAAAAACATCGTTAGATATGACCGATACGGTAAATTTTACTTCGTAAAATTCAAAAACACAAATTAAAGAGCGTCTAAACAATCAAACAATACGACAGCATAACAATAAAACATGAAAGCCTTAATTCCTGTAGCGGGCGCAGGTACGCACCTACGACCACATACATACACACAACCCAAGCCACTGATTCCTGTAGCCGGCAAGCCGATTATTTCCTATATCATTGATGATTTGGTAGAGGCGGGTGTCCGCGAATTTGTGTTTGTGATAGGGCATTTGGGCGAAAAAATAAGGGATTACGTACAAGCCAAACATCCCGATATTCAGCAAGAATACGTCTATCAAAGTTCGCGGCAGGGCTTAGGACATGCCGTATGGACGGCACGCGAATATTTGCGCGACGCTTCCGAAGTGTTTATCGTTTTGGGTGATACGATATTTGATGTCGATTTTAAAGCGATAGTCAATGAAAAGACCTCTTGTTTGGGTGTCAAAAAGGTAGACGACCCACGCAATTTTGGCGTAGCCGAACTGAATGAACACGGTATGGTACGCCATGTGGTCGAAAAACCGCGCATTCCGAAATCCAACCTTGCCCTCGTTGGATTGTACAAATGCCGGGAAGTCAGCGAATTGCTTGCGGCATTGGATTATATCATCGAAAATGATATAAAAACCCTTGACGAATACCAACTCACCGATGCCATCATGCGTATGATAGAACAAGGCGTGACCTTCAAACCTTGTACCGTCAAAAATTGGTTTGATTGCGGGCAGAAAGATATTTTGTTGGAAACCAATGCGATGTTGCTCAAACGTGGTGCTTTTGCTTCAAGAGAAATTCCGCATTACGAAAACACTATCATCATTCATCCTGTTAATATTGGAAAAGGTTGCCGGATTACCAATTCTATCATCGGTCCGAATGTCACTATCGGCGAAAATGCCAAGATAGATTATTCGATTGTCCGCGAGTCGATTATCGGGAGTTATGCGCGGATTGAGGAAGTGGTGCTACATCATTCGGTCGTAGGCAGCGACGCAGCAATACGCGGCTTGAGTCAGAGCTTGAATATTGGGGATAATACGGAAATTGATTTTGGTAAACTTTAGTTTGGTTTGTAAGGTTTATAAAGTTTATTGAGTGCGTCACAAATCGGTGGTAAGGGAAGAGGAAGAAAATAATCTACCCCAAATAAGAAGTTATTTTTTTTATATGTTTGGCTAAATTTGACGCGCATAGCCGAGCTACGTAAGGAAGATTTAGTGAAAGAAATTAAATAAATTGTTCCAAAATGCGCCGTAATTTTTTCTTCTAAGGAATTCAAAAAATCGTTGCATAGCCATAGCTACGGAACTATTTTTTGTGTTTTTTAGAAGGAAAAAGAACAAGCATAATGGGGCAAGTCATTTATTTTCTTTCACTAAGTGAAACATATAAGAAAAAGAACAATTCAGACGGGTAGATTATTTTTTTCGTCTTCCCTAAGGATATTTTTGTCTCACTACCTAAATACACTGTTTCACAAATTTATTTACTTTTTTGAGTATTTCTTTTAAAGTGACTCTTCACCAAAAAATCCTTAAATACAGTAAGTATTCGCGTCATTTTTGATTCGATTCATTTCAAAATAAACGTCAAAAAATGTAAATAAATTTATAAAACAGTGTACTAAACTATATAAACTTAGTAAACTAAACACATGGTATTCGAATTAAACGAAGAGCAACTCGCAGTCAAAGAAGCTGCCAGAGATTTGGCTCAAAATGTACTAAAAGAAGGTGTCATAGAGCGCGACACCCACATGACTTATCCGAAAGATGAAATTCGCCAAATGGCTGAATTGGGCTTTATGGGTATGATGGTCGATCCGCAATACGGCGGCGGTGGCATGGATACATTGTCGTATGTATTGGCGATGGAAGAAATATCGAAAATCGACAACTCTTGTTCGGTAGCGATGTCTGTCAACAATTCACTGGTTTGCTGGGGAATAGAAACCTTTGGAAACGAATCGCAAAAAGCAAAATACCTGCCCAAGCTCGCCACAGGCGAATGGATAGGTGCGTTTTGCCTTTCCGAACCAGAAGCGGGAAGCGATGCCACGAGCCAACGCACAACGGCGGTAGACATGGGCGACCACTACCTCGTAAATGGCACAAAAAACTGGATAACGAACGGCAGTACATCCAGCGTTCACCTTGTCATCGCGCAGACAGATGCGGAAAAAGGTCATAAAGGTATCAATGCATTGATTGTTGAAGCTGACCGCGAAGGCGTTGTCATTGGCGCAAAGGAAGATAAACTCGGTATTCGCTCATCTGACACGCATACCATCATGTACAATGATGTGAAAATACCCAAAGAAAATCGTATTGGCGAGGATGGTTTTGGATTCAAATTTGCCATGAAAACATTGAATGGCGGGCGTATCGGCATCGCAGCGCAGGCACTCGGCATCGCCGCAGGTGCTTACGAACTTGCACTCGCGTACTCGAAGGAGCGCAGCGCATTTGGCAAACCGATTTCGCAGCACCAAGCCATCGCGTTCAAACTCGCAGATATGGCGACCGACATCGAAGCAACCCGTATGCTCGTCTATCGTGCCGCATGGCTGAAAGACCAACACATGGACTATACTTCGGCAGCAGCTATGGCGAAAGTTTTTGCTTCAGAAACAGCAATGAAACACAGCGTAGAAGCCATACAAGTACACGGCGGTTATGGTTTTGTGAAAGAATACCACGTCGAAAGACTGATGCGCGACGCAAAAATCACGCAGATATACGAAGGGACTTCCGAAATTCAACGCATGGTGATTTCTCGTCAGATTTTGAAGGAGGAAATGTATATTCCTATCGTTGTACCGGGTTTTGCAGAGACTGTGGGCTAGTAAGTAGAAGTTTAAATAAGTAATTCACTTTCAGGGGTGCAGGACAAACCCTTAATTTCTTTTATAATGAGCATCCGATTTGCTGCCTATTCTCCAATGGAACATGCTCTATTGGGTGATTTCAACTGATAGATGAAATGACTTTTTCTGCACAATTAAAGATTTGTCTTACACCCACTTTCAGTGATTTTCTTTTTTATAAAAAATAAATACCGTCATTCCGAAATTGATTTGGAGTGACGGTATTTTTTCTTGGAGGTCTATGGCGGTTTGCAGAATAGTATTACGTGTGTTTTTAAGATTAAGGGAAGACGGAAAAAATAATCTACCCGTATGAATTGTTATTTGGGGTAGATTATTTTCTTCTTCTTCCCTAAGAAGAAAAAGCAACTTACACCACTCCTTCATCGGTTCTTATCTTATTCAAAGCCGAGCCTGCTTTCACCCATTCCACTTGTGGTGCGGAGTAGGTGTGTGCGACTTCAAAGCTTTCACTTGTGCCATCGGCGTGATTCAATGTGACAACCAAATTTTTGCCTGGTGAAAAAGTATCAAGACCGTCAATATCCACTGTATCATCTTGACGGACTTTATCGTAATCCGCCTTATTGACAAACGTAAGAGCAAGCATACCTTGCTTTTTCAGATTCGTTTCGTGGATACGTGCAAACGACTTCACAATCACTGCTGTAACGCCTAGGTAGCGTGGTTCCATTGCAGCATGTTCGCGCGATGAGCCTTCTCCCAAGTTCTCTTCGCCAAATACTACCGTACCAACGCCATTTATCTGATATAAACGTGCTGAATCCGGCACTGCCATAAATTCATTATTAATGGCATTCCATACGGTATTTGTTTTTTCATTAAAGGCATTGACTGCGCCGGTGTAGCAGTTGTTCGAGATATTTTCCAAATGACCTCTAAACTTCAACCACGGACCAGCCATCGAAATATGGTCGGTCGTACATTTACCCTTTGCTTTGATGAGTGTGCGTTGTCCTTGCAACTGCTCGTGTGTCAGTTTTTTAAATGGCGTCAATTTTTGTATTCTTTCTGAAGTCGGACTAATAACGACCTCAATACTACTACCATCTATTGCAGGGGCATTATAACCTCTATTCTCTACGGCAAATCCATTTGGTGGGAGCTCGTGACCTGTTGGTTCATCAAATTTGACTTGCTCTCCCTTATCGTTGGTGAGCATATCGGTCATAGGGTTAAAATCCAATCGCCCGGCTATTGCAATAGCTGCTACTATTTCGGGAGAAGCTACAAAGGCGTGGGTATTGGGATTGCCGTCTGCTCTTTTCGCAAAGTTTCGATTAAAGGAGTGAATAATAGAGTTCTTCGGTGCATTCATTGGGTTTTTGTATCTCGCCCATTGTCCGATACAAGGTCCACAAGCATTTGTAAATATCTTAGCATTAAGGTCTTCAAAAATTTGCAAGATGCCGTCTCTTTCAGTCGTATATCGTACTTGTTCAGAACCCGGATTGATACCAAATTCAGCTTTCGTGGTCAATCCCTTATCCAATGCCTGTTTTGCTATAGAGGACGCTCTAGAGAGGTCTTCGTAAGAGGAATTGGTACAAGAACCAATGAGTCCCCATTCTACCTCAATGGGCCAACCGTTTTCTGTTGCTCTTTTGGTCATTGCCTTACCGACATCCGTCGAGAGATCGGGCGTAAAAGGACCGTTTAGCAAAGGTTTCAATTCTGAAAGGTCGATTTCTATAACTTGGTCAAAATACTTTTCGGGTTCGGCATAACACGCTGCATCGGCGGTCAAATGCTCGGCAACCATTTTTGCAGCATCCGCCACATCTACTCTATCAGTTGCTCTTAGGTATCTATCCATACTCTCGTCGTAGCCAAAAGTAGAGGTCGTAGCACCTATCTCTGCGCCCATATTGCAGATAGTTCCTTTTCCGGTACAGCTTAGGTTTTTGGCACCTTCACCAAAATACTCTACAATAGACCCTGTACCCCCTTTTACAGTCAGTATATCTGCGACCCTAAGAATGACATCTTTGGGAGAAGACCAACCGGAGAGTTTACCGATTAGTTTTATACCAATCAATTTGGGTTGTTTGAGTTCCCACGGCATATCTGCCATCACATCCACAGCATCTGCGCCACCTACTCCAATAGCGACCATGCCCAAACCTCCGGCATTTACAGTATGGCTATCTGTACCGATCATCATACCACCGGGGAAGGCGTAATTTTCAAGCACCACTTGATGAATAATGCCCGAACCCGGTTGCCAAAAGCCAATCCCGTATTTATCAGATACAGATTCTAAGAAATTGAATACTTCATTGCTGGTGTTTATAGCGTTCTGCAAATCTGCGCTAGCACCTATTCTTGCTTGTATAAGGTGGTCACAGTGAACAGTAGAAGGTACTGCCACTTTCTTTTTGCCAGCCATCATAAATTGCAAGAGTGCCATCTGCGCAGTGGCATCCTGCATGGCTACGCGGTCAGGCGCATAGTAAACGTAGTCTTTGCCGCGCCTATAATTTTGCAACGGCGATTCTGCGTGCAAATGTGTGTAAAGGATTTTTTCGGTCAAGGTCAAAGGACGACCAAGTGCCTTGCGTACAGCAGCGATTTTGGCAGGCAACTCGCTGTACACTTTTTTAATCATATCAATATCAAAAGCCATAATTTATATTAATTGCGAGTTTTTCGGGTGTCGGGTTTCGAGTTTCGGGTTAGCGGGTTGCGAGTTAAGAGTTGTAGGTTGCAGGTTGCAGGTTGTTCACCCATAACTCGTAAGCTCTAACTCGTAACTCATATAACCCAAAAACCGTAAACCGTAAATTCGCTAACTCGTAACTCCTAACCCGTAACTCCGTTACGGATTGCAAATATAAGGTATTGGTAGATTTTAGGCAACTGTTAAGGGATGAAAAAATAACGACGCGAAGAATGTACATTTATTTAATTCCTGATAATAAGAAAGGTGTGATAACAAAATTTGAGGGCAGAAAAACAGAATGAAACATTTTTTAGAAACTTTAGTCAAAATAATTATAGTAAGTGAAAGAAATTAAATAAGATGTGTCATTATACTCGTCTTTTTTCCGTCTAAGAATCCTTTGAAATCCTTATCCCGAATCGGGGTTCGGGACAGGCTGTAGCTAAGGCTATGTGCGGCTTTCAAAAAATCCTAGACAAAAAAAAATACTTCGCATTATGGGACTCCTTATTTAATTTCTTTCACTAAAAGATTATTTCCTGCAAAATGGGAATGATTTTTGTTTTATTTAAATGAAAGTTTTTAACAAAATATTAACAAGCGTAATGGGGCAAGTTATTTATTTTCTTTCACTAACCACAGGTCACAGATTATAATATCTGTTACGTTAAATTTCTCTAATATGTACTTAATAAAAACCCCCCGTTTTATTCAAAATCTTTTTCCTAATTTCGTTTGGAACATTCCCGGTGCGCACAAAGAGGTATACTTGACATTTGATGATGGGCCTATTCCCCAGGTGACGCCGTGGGTCCTCAATGAGTTGGCGAAGTATAACGCAAAAGCTACGTTTTTTTGTGTAGGTGAAAATATCGAAAAATATCCCGATGTTTTCCAACAAATAAAAGACGCCGGACACGCGCTTGGAAGCCACACCTATAATCACTTAAATGGTTGGTTGGTCGCTGACAATAAAAAATATTATCGCAACATACGCGAATGTGCGCGACTCGTGGATAGCGAGTTGTTTCGTCCGCCGTATGGCAAATTGAAACCGATACAAGCGCAGTTGTTGCAGCGTCATTACCGTATTATTATGTGGGATGTGTTGAGTGGAGATTTTGACCCAAAAGTCTCTCCCGAACAATGTTTGAAAAATGTAACGACACACACCAAAAGCGGTTCAATTATCGTCTTTCACGATAGCATCAAAGCCAAAGAAAGTTTGACTTACGCACTGCCTCGCGCTTTAGATTATTTGAGCAAAGCAGGTTATATCTTCAAAAGCCTGACACCAGAAATTGCCACGGCAATGCAGTTGGGAATTACTGCGTAGTTTATAATGCTGCAATGCGATAATATTGCAATGCAATAAGGAGGAACAAAGGGTCGTTTTTCCATCCCTTAGTCGGCGGACATCTTGAATATCTAACGATACCCCACATCTTTTCGGGAAGCCTGCTCGCCTGACATTTTAAAAATGTCAGGCGATAACATTTTAAAGGTCAGATAGTTACATAATTTATTTTAATTAAAAAAAAATTATTTAATAGAAATAATTTACAAATAATAAAAAAATACGTGTTGAGAGTTTAATACACTGTTTCACAAATTTATTTACCTTTTTGAGTATTTCTTTTAAAATGACTCTTCACCAAAAAATCCTTAAATACAGTGAGTATTCGCGTCATTTTTGATTCGATTCATTTCAAAATAAACGTCAAAAAATGTAAATAAATTTATAAAACA
>Ga0209295_1000196_pt1 | contig 49732 bp, 30 predicted proteins | sample Porto_5metaG_FD_187428 | JGI IMG/M metagenome (GOLD analysis project Ga0209295, IMG submission 187428) | Marine algal microbial communities from Porto, Portugal - Porto_5 metaG (SPAdes) (version 2) | ecosystem: Host-associated > Algae > Red algae > Unclassified | place: Portugal: Porto... | reverse complement strand
AATCGCTATGGACAAAGGTCTTCGCTTCGCTATTCGTGAAGGCGGCCGTACTGTAGGCGCTGGTGTTGTTGCTAACGTATTGAACTAAGACTTAAGTCTCAGCAATGAGCTTATGAATTAGTCATAAGAAAGGCCATCCTATTTGGGGTGGCCTTTTTTTATTGATAAATATTGATTGTATAATTACGAGTCTACATGAATGTATGGCAAGCTCTACATATATCATCTAAGCATAATATAATAATAAAAACAGCCTAATAATAATCATGTAAAAGGAACGTCATGTTTGTGATAGAAGCACTACCAACGAATGCAGTAGAACTTGAAAACGTTATTCAAACCGTCGCTAATATAGAAGCGATGGTGCAACCAGATGATGCTTGGAATCAGAAAACATTGACTGAGTTGCTTGAGCAGGACAGTATTCGTCTATTGACTGCTTACGATAAAATCGAAGAAGAGAGTACTTCTCACTGTGAGATAGTTGGCTATTGCTTATATCAAATTACTTTTGAGCAAGCAGAGGTGTTACGTATCGGAACTGATCCAAAGTACCAACGCCAAGGCATTGCTTCGCAGGTATTGAACAAATTGCATGAACTGTTACAGCTCAATCAGGTCGAAAGTCTTTTGTTAGAAGTACGTGCAGACAATACAGCGGCGATAGCGTTATACGAGCAACAGGCATTCAATATTATTCATAAGCGTAAAGGATATTATAAAATGCCACATAAACCAGCAGTCGATGCATTAATCATGCAGTATAACTATATTTAATGAAGTGAGTAAAGCTTAATAAAAAGTAAGCGGCGATAATAAGAGTAGCTACAACAGCTACGATATAAAAGCAGAATTAACTAAGATTTAAGCTTTATTGCAAAGGAATTTTCTTTTTACAGACTTCTACATCAAGCTGATAATCACTATCTGCTTTCATTCGACCTAAAATATCTAAGCGTTCGCTCAGTAGCTCAACCATTATGCTGATATTGGCTTGTTGTTTTTTAACTTGTTCTAACTTTTGCTGAGTAAGTATGAGCTGCGAATCAATATCCAAGTGACCATCATAATAATCATTTAAGCTGTTTTTGATTTCAGTAAGGGTAAAGCCAATAGCTTGCGCACTTTTGATCAGCTCTATGCGTTCAATACATTCTGGATGAAATTCGGTATATAAACGTGAGCCTGCCTGACGCTTGCGAGATTTTAGCAGGCCTAACTGCTCGTAATGGCGAACCGTATCTTTGGTCGTATTGGCCTTTGCTGCTAGCTCACCAATCAATAGAAACGATGTATCAAGTGCCATAATAACCTCTTATTTTTTCGCTATGATAATCATAACTCTGGTTGCCAAGGCGATTCGCTATCCAGTAGCGATACGGATAACGGTCTATGAGAGTGCTTTTGCCATGGCACAGATTGGCTGCCAATTAGGTTGTCTAACTGAGTTAGAAAGTCAGCACGTGGTAAGGTAGTCGCACCTAAACTCATCAAATGATCGTTCGGTAGCTGACAGTCGACGAGTGCGACATCACTTTGCTCACACAGGCGCATCAGACCCCAAAACGCTAGCTTTGATGCGTTAGATGCTCGGTGAAACATTGATTCACCAAAATAGATGCCGTTTATCTTTAAGCCGTATAATCCGCCAATCAGTTGACCTGCCTCGTCCCAAACTTCAATGCTATGAGCAAAGCCTTGCGCATGCAATTTGGTATAAGCTTCGATCATCTCATCATGAATCCAAGTATGCTCGCCTTCGGGCTGATTGTCATTAAGGCCATCACTGCGCGGTAAGCTACAGGCATGTATGACATCGTCAAAAGCTTGATTAAGCGTCACTTGCCAACGTTCACGATTTGCCTGCTTACGTAGAGACTTGCTCGGTTGATAGGCAGAGGGGACAATCACACAACGAGGCTCGGGACACCACCAAGCAATAGGCTCGTCTTCGTTAAACCAAGGAAATAGCCCCTGAGCGTAGGCTGATATCAGCGTTTCAGGTGCTAGGTCACCACCCATAGCGACGATGCCAATACCATCAGGATCGATAGAAATAGGATCAGGAAAGTCATAACGCCCAAGACTTTTTAAAGTCTCAGGCGTAATGTGTTTATCGTGCTGTTGAGTAAAGTTGCCCATTTAGGCTTCTTTATCTGCAGTTAGTGTTGAATCATAAGTGTGATCACGAGCGACGGTTTCGCCCAGTGCATCCAAGTATTTTTCAGCATCCAGCGCAGCCATACAGCCAGTGCCGGCAGAAGTGATGGCTTGACGGTAAACGTGGTCGGCTACGTCACCTGCGGCAAACACACCTTCAATACTGGTTTGAGTAGCATTACCATTCAAGCCACTATTAACAATCAGATAGCCATCTTTCATGTCTAATTGACCTTTGAACAAGTCAGTATTTGGCTTATGACCAATAGCGACAAACATACCCATTGTGTCTAGTTGTTTGGTGCTGCCATCAATCATTGATTCGATGATGACGCCATTGACGCCCATGTCATCACCGACCACTTCTTTTACTTGATGGTTCCATTCGATTTTGACATTACCATTTTTGGCTTTTTCAAATAGCTTATCTTGCAGAATTTTTTCAGAGCGCAGGCTGTCACGGCGATGCACTAAGGTCACTTCAGACGCAATATTAGATAAGTACAAAGCTTCTTCAACCGCTGTATTACCACCACCAATCACCGCAACTTTTTGGTTTTTATAAAAGAAACCGTCACAAGTGGCGCAGGCTGATACGCCAAGACCTCTGAATTTGGTTTCTGATTCTAGTCCCAAGTACTGTGCAGAGGCACCAGTTGAGATAATGAGCGCGTCACAAGTATAGCTACCATTGTTACCTGTCAATTGAAAAGGACGCTCGTTTAGGTTTACTTCGTTGATATGATCGTAGACCAGTTCAGTACCGAAGCGTTCTGCATGTGCTTTCATCCGTTCCATCAATGCAGGGCCTGTCAAATCATGCGCATCGCCTGGCCAGTTGTCAACTTCAGTAGTGGTGGTTAATTGTCCACCGACTTCCATACCAGTAACCATAACTGGCTTAAGGTTAGCGCGTGCTGCATAGACTGCGGCAGAGTAGCCAGCAGGGCCTGAGCCTAAAATAATGAGCTTTTCGTGACGTGGAGCAGTAGTGTCAGTTGCCATGAGTTGTTCCTTGCTAAATATACGAATTAAAAATGTAAGTTATAAATATAATAAAAGATGAATATCAAAAATGACTACGAATATGCTTCTTCTAATTGCTGTGTGATAATAACATAAGGGCACAGCGCACAAAGTGCAAGTTTGCTAAAACAAACACAGATATCATTAGAATCAAAGAATAAATAACTTTGGAACATAAGTGCGAAAAATTATGTGTATTTTATAGAATTTAGGCAATACAGCTAGCCATATTTTGCCACTAGTGTTTCGCTAACCAGCTGTTTTCTTACGCAAAGTGTCTACTGATTTACTTTCTTACACGCTTTCTTTATAAGACTGTCGCCACTGCACCTATGTATTTGTTATTATAAGAAGTTATGCCAAGTGTAGTAGGAGCCAAGCGATAACGGTTGTTTCAAGGCTCTATGATCGGCACATGCCAAACAAACACTTCGCTCGGTACATTTATGTCAACACTTTATGTCAGCATGATTAGGCTTAGTCATGCATTGGCGACCATTTAGTATTAATAACAAGGCAGATCTTACGTGATATCAGCACCGCTTATTGAGTATTTAAAAAAGGGAATGTTTACCCTCCTTGGGTTAATACTGGCCGTTTATCTGTTTGTCATTTTGATGACTTATACAGGCAACGATCCTAGCTGGTCGCACATCAGTAGTGATATGACCACGATTAATAACATGGGCGGCGAGGCAGGCGCATGGTTGTCCGATTTGCTTTATAGCTTTTTTGGGTTTGGTGCTTGGTGGTTTTTGGCGTTTGTGGTGTACGAATCTATCTTAATTTGGTGGGAAAACAAGCCAACGTTTTGGCTCATGCGATTGGTCGCTTATGTGTTTTTGCTATTAAGTGCTAGCGCATTATTCGCACAATTGGTTTCTCTAGTTCAGCAAGTCACGAACCCTGACGCAATCGGCCTCGAAGGTGTCGCTGGTGGTATTATAGGGTTAGAGTTACAGGCGCGTTTGGCACAGCTACTATCGCAGTGGGGGAGTGTGGTTTTCTTAGCAGTGTTCGTTGTGATTACCGCTACGTTTGCCTTTAATATCCATTGGATGACGATATATCAAAAGGTTCGGGCGCTGTCGTGGCTTGGTTCAGGTGTAAAAAGTCAGGATGCTATCGACGCTACTGAACCGAGCATTGCATCACAAGATGATAGCCAAAACTTAGATGAGTCGGTAGATAAAAAAGTAGAGCATGAGCAGCTGCCACTTGAGTTGCAGTCTGCGGAAAATACTAGCGGTGCTCAAAACGTCAGCAGTAGTGGACGTTTCGGTAGTGTATTGTCAGACTTTTTGGCAACATCAGGATTGGCAGATAGTGTCAAAGCCTCTGTCATCGCAGCGAAAGCAGCGGCGACACCTAATAGCTCAAAAGGTGAGCAGGTAGATACCGATACAGGCTCGCTTAATAACTCTACTGATAATACGGTTAATAATACAGTCCAGCCATTAGCCTCAAACTTGACTGCACCTATTGCTCGCAAAGTTGAGCCAAGTTTTGCGTGGAATGATGCCAGTACGGTCGATGATTTACTCGCAAGTGAGCAGATGGCTTACAGTGCCAGCGGCATGAGCAGCTCCGCTATGCCTGTACCTAACTATTCCCAAACGGGTACTAGTACCACGGCATCGTTAGAGAAAGCAGTACCTGCTACTGCAGTAACTACCATAACGGAAGTGGTTGCTCAACCAGTTATAAATGATAAAGAACCACTAGCTCAGCCATCAGTTGATGAGTCAGTGCACAGCGATTTGGCCAGTCAGCCAGTCATTGAACCTGCTGTTCCTACAACCTCTACGACAAATGAGACTGCGGAAGTAGATAAGTTGGCAGAAGCATGGTTGGCAGAGCATGCTGATATATCGGAACCTACAGAGTCTATTGTAGAAACGTATGAAGACTCTAAGCCTGTTCAGGAAACCATAGCAGCTGAGCCAATAGTACAAGAGAAGACTCCAGAACCTATCGTAGAAGAGTCTATTAGTTTTGCACAGGAGCCAGCTAATCAGCCGTCTGATATGCCTGTAGAGCTGCCACAGACTAATAATGTGTCAATAGTCTCTGAACCTGAAGTCGCTCCGGTAACAGTAGAGACTGAGCCTGCATTGCCAGACGTTTCAGACATGACGCCAACCAATACGCCTCCTGCCAATCCAAAGGCAGCGCCAACGGTGGAAGTAACTAGCCCAGTCTCCAATGTACAGCCTGATCCGAAAGCGCCTGTGCAACCATCTGTTAGTTTTGCTGTTCCAGAGGGCGATAGTAGCAACCATATCACTGATATGATGCCAGAGGACGACAGTGACGACGACACCAATGTACCGGTCATGCCGCACATTAGTGATGACGCAGCCTTTAGTCAAAAGTCACGCTCGATGCAAACGGCAGCTTATCGCAGCAGTCTAACGCCTATTCCAGAAGTGTCTATATTGGATAAGCCTGATCCTGATCGCAAGCCTAGCTACACTGTCGCTGAGCTTGAAAAACTGTCTGAGTTGCTAGAAATTAAGCTACAAGAATTTAATGTAAAGGCCTCTGTGGTTAATGCCATTCCAGGGCCTGTCGTCACCCGTTTTGAAGTAGAGCTGGCTGCTGGGGTGAAGGCTAGTAAAGTAACAGGCATCTCACGTGATTTAGCGCGCTCACTATCGATGGCCTCTTTGCGTGTGGTCGAAGTGATTCCGGGCAAACCGTACATCGGTATCGAAGTACCTAACAAGAAACGTGAAATGGTACGCTTGATTGAACTGCTCAATACCGAAACGTTCAAAGACCCGAAAGCCCAGATTAGCATGGCAATGGGTAAAGATATCGGTGGTAACCCAATCATTACTGACCTTGCGCGTGCGCCGCATATGCTGGTCGCTGGTACCACAGGCTCTGGTAAGTCAGTATTGGTCAATTCGATGCTACTATCGATGCTACTCAAATATACACCCAATGAGCTGCGTCTTATCTTGATTGATCCAAAGCAGTTAGAGCTTGCTAACTATAATGATATTCCGCATTTGCTAACGCCAGTGGTTACCGATATGACGGAAGCCGCCAGTAGCTTGTCATGGTGTGTGGCCGAGATGGAACGTCGCTATCAGTTAATGAGTTTGCTAAAGGTTCGTAAGCTCAATGAGTTTAATAAGAAAGTCATCGCGGCGGAGAAATCAGGCAATCCTATGCTCGATCCTCTATGGCGACCTAATGATAGCGTCAGTATTAGCCAAGCACCTAAGCTAAAAACCTTACCTATGATTGTCATTGTCGCGGATGAGTTTGCCGATATGATTATGCAAGTTGGTAAACAAGCCGAAGAGCTCATCACACGTTTGGCGCAAAAATCGCGTGCTGCAGGTATTCATTTAATGCTAGCGACTCAGCGTCCATCAGTCGATGTAATTACGGGTCTGATTAAAGCCAACATCCCAGTGCGTGCAGCACTACGAGTCAACTCAAAAGTCGATTCACGTACGATTTTGGATAGTGGCGGTGCAGAGGATATGCTGGGTAACGGCGATATGTTGTTCTTAGGGCCAGGGCAAATCGAGCCAGATCGTGTGCATGGTGCTTACGTTAGTGACGAAGAAGTTAACCGTGTCTGTGATGCGTGGCGTGAGCGCGGCGCCCCTGACTATATTGATAATATGGCAGGCAACTTTGAATTGTCTAGCCCAGGCGGTGGTAGTACCGCCAATGCCTCTGGTGAAGATGATGATCTATATAATGATGCCGTGGCCTTTATTATGGAAACACGTAAAGTGTCTGCCTCAAGCATTCAGCGTAAATTCAGCATCGGCTATAACCGTGCAGCGCGTATTGTCGACTCTATGGAAGAAGCTGGATTGGTCAGCTCGATGGGCAAAAGTGGCAAGCGTGAACTACTGATGTAGGATTAATTATTAAGTTGATAACGGAAAAGCGAGTCATGTGAATGGCTCGTTTTTTTATGGAAGAAACTTAATAATGCTTTCATAAATTGCAGGTCTAGAAGTAAGCTTTCATTATTAAATACACTCTAGGGCGCGAAGAGTAGATTCGCATACTAGCTCATTAATTCGCGAAATCGACCAGATGACTAACGAGTCCGTTTATCAAATATCAGGCACGGTTTTTTATACTAAACTGACAGGAGTTTATGAAAAAATAGTCATCAATTTTAAAAAGTATGAGTGTTAGATAATCCTAATAAAATTACTCTCCAAGGAAGGTTAGTTATGTTTAAAGAATATACTCAGTATGATGGGTTAGCCTTAGCGGCATTGGTCAATGCAGGTGAGGTCAGCGCAAAGGAATTGCTAGACGCTGCTGTCCATCAAGCCAATCAAATCAACCCTAAGCTAAATGCCATCGTGCATCGATTTGATGAGCGTGCTTACAATGCTGCGCAGACGGGTTTGCCTTCAGGTGTGTTTACTGGCGTGCCGTATTTACTAAAAGATTTATCATTTAGCTTCGCCGACGAACCTATTACGATGGGTAGCCGCAGCGTCAATATCATTTCAGAGAAAGACAGTGAAATCGTCAAACGGATGAAAGCAACAGGCGTTAATACCTTTGGCAAGACTAACACCCCTGAGTTTGGTTTGATTATCACCACTGAGCCAAAAGCGCATGGTGCTACTCACAATCCTTTTAAAAAAGGCTACAGTTCTGGCGGCTCGTCAGGTGGTAGTGCAGCAGCAGTTGCGAGCGGTATTGTACCGATGGCAGGCGGCGGTGATGGTGGCGGCTCGATACGTTTTCCATCTGCTTGGTGTGGTACGTTTGGGTTAAAACCAAGCCGTGGACGTAATCCAATGGGCCCTAATCTTGGTGAAGGCTGGGAGGGGGCAGTGGCTGACCATGTGATTACGCGATCAGTGCGCGATAGTGCGGCGATGCTAGATGCCACTAGTGGAGCAGAGATTGGTGCGCCTTATGTTATAGCTCCGCCAGAAGGCACTTTTTTGCAAGCGGCAATGCGGGCACCGCGAAAGCTAAAAATCGCTTTGCATCAGCAGTCTTTGATAGCCAATACGACAGTAGACAAAGAGGTAATGACGGTACTTGAGCAAACGGCTAAGCAATTAGAGTCTATGGGTCATGAAGTAGTACCAGCCGAGCCAAACATCAACATTGAGCAGTTTTGGCATGACTTTATCGTTGTGGTCTGCGCGCATACGGCATTTACGATTGATAATATCGAGCGTGAGTTTGGTGCTGACCATATTAAAAACCTAGAGCCGCAAACTTATAATATGGCGCTGCTTGGGCGCTCACTGTCAGCGGTTGATTTGGCACATGCCAAACATGGCTGGCATCATAGCCAGTATCAGACGGGTTTATTACTAGAAGACTACGACATGATACTGTGCCCGACTGTACCCACGCCTGCGGTAAAGCATGGTGTACTACCGCCGAGTCGTATGGATGAGATGATGATGCGTAGCGCCGAGGTGCTTAACAAGGGCTTCAATATGGGTAGATATGCCTTTAGCTCAGGTATGATTGAGAAGCTCAGTGCCCCTGTATTAGGTAAGATGGGTTTTACGTTATTGGGTAATATTACGGGGTTACCCGCGATGTCAGTACCAGTCGGTATGAGCAAAAAAGGCCTACCGATTGGCATGCAGTTAATCGGGCGTATGAATGATGAAGCAACATTATTCAGCGTGGCGGGCGAGATGGAGCGCGCTGGTTTATTTACCAAACACGCTTTTGAGAAGTAGGGTTAAATTTTAGTGTTCGCATTGGTCGCACTCAATCAGTCAAAGCGATAAATATCCATACCCAAACTATGATGAGCCATACTTTGATGAACGACAGAGACGCGCTGACCAGTACCTAATGCAAAAAACAGCGGTAGCAAGTGCTCATCACTTGGATGAATGTCCTGATAATCTGGGTATTGCTGCCAATCAAGTGCCGTGGAGATATCTATTTTGAGCTGCTGTAACAACCATTGTTTAAACGCCTTGGCTGCTTGATCGATGCTGTCAGCTTCCCAGCGCAATGCTTGCAAATTATGCGTAATGTTACCTGAGCCAATGACGAGAATTTGCTCATCACGTAGATGTGCCAACTGCGCGCCTAACTGATAGCAAGCGATACTGTCATAATGCTGCGGCAGTGATATCTGTACGATAGGCACATCGGCTTCTGGATACAGATGTCTAAGCGGCGCCCACACGCCATGATCACAGGCACGTACTGGATTGACACTACAAGTAATGCCACGTGCGGTCAGCTGCTGAGCAAGTGTCTCAGCCAGTGCTGGCTGGCCTGTAGCAGGATACTGTATGTCGTAAAGTTCAGGCGAAAACCCTGAAAAGTCATGCCACGTCTTTGGCTGTGGATTACTACTAATCTCTAGCTTTGCTGACTGCCAATGCGCTGACATAATGACGATGGCACGTGGCTTAGGTAAGTTTTGACCGATACGTGCCAGTGCGCTGGTCGTCGCAGACTGCTCAATTGCAAGCGTAGGTGCGCCATGCGAGATAAAGAGCGCTGGTAGCTTAGATGTATTCGTCGCTATATCAGACGTATTTTCCCATGCGGCAGCCGCTGTGATAGGCGTCTGCACATTATGATGATCATCACGTTGATGAGAGGACTTAGAGGCGTTGGGTGTCGCACGTTTTGGATATTTCATGTTGCATTTATTAGGGCGTGCGCCAGTTTTTCAATCTACTTTAGGGTCAATGTTTTAAATCAAAGAAATAGCTTAGTATTTAATTACCACGGTGATAAGGATGATTATTATTAATACTCATCGCGCGATACAATTGTTCCATAAGTACGACGCGCACTAGCGGATGCGGCAATGTCAGTGCTGATAGTGATAACTTTGCATCGGCCTTTGCCAATACTTCTGGTGAGACGCCATCTGCACCGCCGATGACCAAGGCAATATCATCGCCTTGCAGCATGCCATCAGCGAGCTTATCAGCCAGTCCTTCTGTCGAAATCATCTTGCCTTTGACATCTAATACCCATAACTGCTCACGGCTTGATGCATTATGAGCGGCTAATATAGCCTGACCTTCCTGCTCACGGTACTGTGCCAAATTAGCATCTGAAGGGTTTTTTGCCCGCTTGGCTGCCGCAATCTCGAAAATTTCTGTGCTTAGCATCGGTTGAATGCGTTTGTAATATTCGTCAAAACCCGTCTGTACCCAGCTAGGCATTTTATTGCCAACGGTCAAAATCCTTACTTTCATAATGCTTACCATCTCGATAATTGAATTCAAGCTTACTAGGGCGTGTTCTTGATAGTTGTATCGCTCGTTGTTTATTATCTGCAATTTACATCAGAGGGTTAATCGTCTCTGATACGTTGCTACTTGCGCCTTGATCATCGTCGCTTTTATCACTTTGGGTTGGCTTTGGAATGACAGTCAGCTTTGCATCAGACTCAAAGACAATAGCTTCGACATCATCAAAGTTATTAATCCCTTCAGAACGCATGGCACATTCGATTTCTTGACGCGTCAAACGCTCATCACGCATGGCATCTGGCAAAAACTGCCCTTGATAAAAAACGATACGCGGCTCTGATAAAATAAAGTTACTAAATTGCGGTGAAATAGCCGCATATTTGGTCACCGCAAACTGCAATAGGTACAATACTAAAATAGACGAAACCCCTTCAACAAAGGGAATGTCTTTGAGCAAAATTGTACTGGCACCCAACGAGCCGATCATGACCGTCACGATCCAATCGAAGTTATTGAGTTGTGATGTTGAGCGTTTGCCAGAGACTTTGGTGACTGTCACGATCAACACGTAAACCATAACAGTCGTCAAAACAATACGACCAAGCTTGTCTATGTTGTCAAAAAAGATCATGTCCATAATGTTCGCTCCTATTATAAAGGTAAAACAAGTCATCGCTAAAATTTTACTTACTAGGGCGCGTCTTACTTTGTCTCATTTTTAGTACTATTCTTAAAATAATGACACGCCCTAAACTTAGCCTAACGGATTTTACGCATTAACAGGGGAAAACTTTGTAGCACCTTGTAGATGATGGTTTGTACTTACGTTGATTTGCGTATAGGGTCTAATAATCGATTGATAGACCATAGGCTGATTCGCGCACTGACTAGAGTGAGAACCAGCATCAGCATTAGTGATGAAAGCAGGGGCAGTGGACGCTGCATCGCCATCTCGAACAGTACCTCACGGCTTATCGTATCAAATAGCCAAAACCAGATGGCTGAAAAATAAATGACCGTCAGCATCCAGACAATCACAACCCCACCAAGCATCAACTTATTAATCTCATCACGCGCTAATGTTCGCTTCTGATGTTTGATGAATTTACTGACAGCGATGTAAGCACCCACGATAATAGAAACCACCATAACCAGTTGTGGATTGAGCGCAAGTTTGGTCTGTATCATCATAAATATGGTACTGGCAAGCGTGTATCCAATCGCAAAAAAACCGACATATCGAGCCAGTTTGGGCTGCACTTGTATAAGCGTCTGGGGTTTGTTGAGACTGGTTGTCTGGCGTGACATAAGCTAACCTTTATAAAGGTAAAAAATAGAGTATTGATAGTACAACGTCTTAAAGCGTTAGTTAAAATATCAGCGCTGTGCCGTCCAGTCGAGCATGGCATCTAACACAGGTCGCGCTGCATAAGGATTTAATGCTTGATCAGTATTGATTATACCGACGACAACATAATCCTGTCCTGACAGTCCTTTGACATAACCTGCCATTGAAGTGACGTTATTTAACGTACCAGTTTTTATCCATGCGCGGCCAGTGGCTGTTGATTCAGGCAAGCGATCGCTATGGGCGGCAATAGTGCCACTAACTCCAGCGACACCTAACGAGTCGACATAGGCTTCAAAATTTGGTCGACTATAAGCATAAGTCAGTAGCTCGCTTAGGTTGGCGGCGGTGATTGTACACTCACGGCAAAGTCCTGAGCCATTGGTCAAGTGAGGCGGCGGTGTACTGAGATTGGTTTGCCACCATTGATTGATGGTTTGTAAGGCTGCAGGATAGTCTGTCGTAGCAGGTTTACCAAACTGATATAAGCTATTAGCCTTTTCGCCATTAGATTCATCAGCCGCTACTTTATTATCCATCTCATTACTAGCGCTGACTTCATGACTGCCTGGACTAGTCGCAGTTGTGCTAGAAGGTACTACTTGAGTCAGCCTTTCTTTATCATAAGCGCCTATAGATAGCGCCACTTGCTCAGCCATGACATTGTTCGAAAAGTGATTAATGTCATGAATCTGCTCGGTTAAATTTAACGATGGATAGCTGACCATAGGTAGAGGCGACATCGCGATAGCCGTAAGTCCGTGCGTTCGTTTTTTCGTCTTGGTTACATCGTAAGGGGCTTCTTGTGAGATTACCTGTCCACTCAAAGTATTCCCTAATGCTTGCCATTTGGCAGCGATAACGTGTGTGGCAAACTCTTTGGCATTGGGATATGCCACGTAAAAGACATGCTCGCCGCAGCTCTCTGGCAGACTGGCATTTAACACAAGCTGCGTGTTTTGCCACTGCGGTGCTAGGCTATAGCTTGCTTGCCCACAACTGGCTGCACGGGTATTGATTGTAGCAGGCAGCTGATAGTCTGCTAACCACGGCTTATAGGTCACGCTTGCTTGGCCATTATCCTGAAGGTAAGTTTTGATACCAATGGTGCTAAAGTTGACCAAAAACCCATCTGGGCTAGCGTTATAAGGGCGTAGAGGTGAGTTGTCAAAGGCAGCAGGATCTTTACTAACATTGTTAAAAACTGCGCTGTCGATGATGATGTCACCATCGATATGACGAATACCGGATGCTTGCACTTTATACAGCAACTGTTTTAAGCGCTCGTGGGTCATTTTCGGGTCGCCACTTCCTTGAATAATCAAGTCACCATGTAGACGGTTGCCGATGACAATACCTGTGTGATACACCCGTGTATGCCACACAAAATCGGCCCCTAAAGTGTCCAAAGCGATGAAGCTAGGCACGAGTTTCATGGTGCTGGCAGGCGTACGAGGGATGTCAGACTGGTGATCGAGCAAAGGCGAAAATGAAATCTTTATAGAGGTCTTATTGTTGCTAGCCGTGTCTTGGGCTTTGGCATTCTGAGTAAGTGTATGCTGAGATTCATCAGGGATAACCGTTGGAATGCTCTCTACGCTCTGATAAGTATAAGGATCATCGGTATAAGCATGTATTTTTTGCTCGTGCTTCTCAATGGTGCGCTGCTCTATGGTAACTAACGCGCTCTGATGGCTCGGATCGCTGGTACTTGTATCCGTAGAGGTGCCTGTAGTTGGGTGCTCAGATACTATAGTAGATGCAGATTGGCTGTCAGGTTCATCACTATCAATGACTTGAATAGGAGCAGGTAGACGGCTGGCAGCCTTGTCACCCACAGGGGTAATAACGATACTGATATCCGCTTCTGTTAGGTCGGCACGCGCCAATGCTTTTTGAATGGCTTCTGGCAATGCTGCTTGCGCGTGTATCGGCGCTACTATAACTGCTGCCAATAACGCTAACCTAGATAGACGTTTATTAGGTTGGTTTAACGGTCGTAAATAACGACAAAGCGTGGTGATTTTGGTTGCAGCAGTAGAGTAATGACGGCGTTTAGAAGGGTATCGCATGAGCATCTTTCATCAGGTGGCAAAAACAGCCTATGGTAACATGAGTTGCTGTTTTCGCACACGATGTCAGCAGTACAATTTTAGCAATAACAACGCCCTTATTTAGATAACTAACTCTAACTATAGATTGAACTGCGAGCATGACTTGCTGCTAACGCACATGCAAAAAAGCCATCGCAGTCATGACAGCATCGTTATAAGCATCATGCGCGCCCAGTTCAGGAATATTGTAATGGGCTAATATGCGATTCAGATGTTGGGCTTGGCCAGAAAGCCCTTGTGTATGTCCGCTGATACGCCGACTGTACAGGTGCCGCAAATCTATGACTTCGTTTGGTAGCGAGGTTCCCATATAGCGTTTAACCAACGGATTCAAAAAAGCCATGTCTAGCTGTGTGCAGAATCCAACGATTGGTCGATTACCTATGAATGGTAGCAGCAGTGCCAACATGTCATCGTAACTCATGCCATGTTCAACATCGGCGGTACGCAAGCCATGAATGACAATAGTGTCGCGGTCTGGCATGACAGGAGGTCTGCAAACCAAATGCATGCCATTACCCGTGTCGATGGTATTGCCATTAATATGTATCGCTGCTACAGACAGCAGGTGATGTTTTTTGGGGTTCAGTCCTGTCATTTCGCAGTCAATCACCACCCACTGCTCAGGCGAAGGTGTTGTAAACATTGAGGCCAGCTCTGGACGCTGCAACTGCGTCTTTTGCCAAGCGCAAGATAACTGCTGTAACCAGCTCATATTAGTCGTTCATCCATATATGCTATTTTTATACTTGAGACTTTTCTGTATTTATCAAGCCTCTGTGTTAAGACGGCCACATTTATGCGATTTCTAATTGATAGTGTTGACGCAACTGATTTTTAAAGCTTTTGACCACGGCCAGACACTCTTTGAGTAGATCACGTTCAAGTGCAGTCAAAGTTGTAGGATCTACTTGCCGTGCATGCTTATCGTCGGTTGAGAGCGCCACAGATAAGCGCTGCGCCATAAAAAACTCCAAGGCTTCAAGCAAAGTATCGGCACGCTCTTGAGTCATAGCATCAACCTTTACCAAGCCCTTTAAACGCGCCTTGGTACTAGGCACATCGAGCACATTGTTTTCTAATGCTAACGTGCGGATACCATGAACCAAGGGAAAGATACCGGCTTTTTTTAGGTCAATGTCAGATGATGCTGATTTGCCGCCTAGTAAAGGTACAAATTTTTGCCACCATTGATTAACATCGCCAAACTGTAGTGCTGCCCGTGCAAACTGCCTGACAAACATGGGATCTGCCTGGCTATGAGCAAGCTTTAAGTGCCGACGCACTTGAGTAAGCAGTGACTCATCGCCGCAGACGTATTCAGCATCTAGTATCGCAGACAAGTAAATACCATGCATCGGATCTGAATTTCTAAACCATAGGTTAATTTGTGCAGTGAATGGCTTGAGCGGTTGTCGCCACATAGGATTGGTCATCATAATATTACCATCACACAGTGGGTAGCCAAGCGTGGCTAAGTTGTTATTAAAAGTATCAGAGAACTGTGCTAGGTCAGGATGCGTATAGCCATCACGAATGATGAGCGCGTTGTCTTGATCGGTACGCATGATTTGCTCACCACGCCCTTCTGAACCCATAACGATAAGGCAGGTATTGGCCATCACTTCATCAGGTACGATTAACTGCCATAGCTTGGTAAATACCTGCGCATTTAGCGTCTGTACCATACGACTGATATTGCCAATTTTGACACCATTGTGATGCTGTGCACGAATATAGCGACCAATCAGCTCAACAGCGGTATCTAGGCTCGATAAGTCTTGTGCCTGTTCGATTTGAATACTAATCAGCTGCGAATGATGGCCAATATGAGCGAGCATATCGCTTTGCCCAAGCACACCGACGACATCGCCACTCTTATCAATCACTGGCAGTCTATGAATACGATAGCGAGTCATGGTCAGCAGCGCATCGCCAATCTCATCACTGGCTTTGATCGTACGCAGATTAAAATTAGCATAGCGCTGGCAAGGAGTAGTAGCAGGATCTTGTCTGTCACTTACAGCGCGACAAATATCAGTATCGGTCAAAATCCCTAAGAGTAATCCTGGCTCATGTTGCGCTGTTTGTGAGCCATTTAAGTTATTCAAATCATCTAAGCTATGTAGCGGTCGGACCAACACATGTTTTAATCCAGCTTTGGTCATGATGCGGGCCGCTTCGTACAAGCTATCATTGGCATCGACGATATGGACTGGTAATAGATGAACATCTATCACTGGTTGCAGCATGATTTGCTGTACTTCTTGTTGGTTGGTATAGCTGGCAGGATCTAGCGTTTTGTTATGACGTCGTTGGCGCAATGCTTTTAATCGCTCAGGCAGCTTGTCTGATAGCATTTGGCGTACCAAATGATTTTGCGCGCTGATTTTATCGATAGCGGTGCCAGCGACTTGGAGCAGTAACGTCTCTTCATTAGCTCGGAATTGATAGGGCTGTATAGACGTACTTTCAGGCTCTAGCTGATTATCCTTAGTAATTGACTCAGGCAGACGGCGACTATCAAACCAATCATTATTGTTCAGACCGTCAGCGCGATTGCTACCTACATAGGACGCGACAAACTCACCATCTAGTGATTGCTCGATTTGCCCTTTGATGACCACATACAGACATTGCAATTCTTCTGCAGGCAAGCTTTCGTTTTTGGCAAGGTAGCGTATTTGAGTGTTTTTTCTAATGCTTTGCCGCTCAGCTAAGCTCAGTACATCAAAGGGCGGTTGGCTAAAATCAAGATGGGGCATGGCATCATCCTTGATGGCATATTTCCGGTAGAGACTTTACTATAGCACTAGGGCGTGTCCTCAATTCAATTGATCATATCTAAACGGGCTAAAAATGGCTAAATTTTGCCAAACATCGTTAAATAGCTGGTTAATATCCCGATATTATCTGCGCTATTTTCCTTGTTTGACTGCAATTTATCTCATTTTTATCACCATTTTTAAAATGAGGACACGGCCTAATAAAACAAAAAGCCTCCAATAACCCTATTTATATTGTGGTTATTGGAGGCTTTTTAATATAGCGACATTTATCTCAGCTATATTAGATTTTTCTAATTAGCTTTAAGCACCTAATAATTTGCGGATACGACTGATTGCTTCTAGGCTCTCATCGGCACTCGCGACCAGAGCGATACGCACATAACCTTGTCCAGGATTATGACCATCAACTTCACGTGATAAATAGCGTCCTGCCAATGCATGAATATTGGCTTGCTCATACAACGCTTTGACAAAGATTTCATCATCACCATCGAACTGCTCAGGTACTTTGACCCAGAAGTAGAACCCAGCATCAGGCATACGTAACTCTAGCAATTCCCCAAGCTCAGACATCCATAGGGCAAACTTCTCTTGGTATAGCGCTCGATTATGAGCGACGTGTTTTTCGTCCTGCCATGCAGCGATAGAGGCCAGCTGATGAGGTATCGGCATCGCACAACCTTGGTAAGTACGATATTGCAAATAAGCCTGCAAAATTTTGGCATCACCAGCCACAAATCCAGAGCGCAAACCAGGCAGGTTGGAACGTTTAGATAGAGAATGGAACACGATACAGTTTTTAAAATCACGGCGACCAAGGGCCGCACAAGCTTGGAGCAATCCAATCGGAGCTGTATCAAAATACAGCTCGCTATAACACTCGTCACTGGCAATAATAAAACCGTACTGATCTGATAGACGAATAAGGTATTCCCAGTCATCCATTGTCATGACGGCGCCTGTTGGATTGTTTGGACTACAAACAAACAATAGCTGCGTACGCGTCCAGACGTCTTTTGGTACCGCGCGATAGTCACCTTTATAGCCATTATCTGATGTACAAGGAACAAAGTAAGGCGTTGCCTGTGCCAGTATCGCTGCACCTTCATATATCTGATAAAACGGGTTGGGCATGACAACCGTAGGCGATGCATTAGACGCTAGAAAATTGCTCTCTGTGTCAGCTACATCATGATCAACGACCGCTTGTACAAAGCTAAAAATCGCTTCTCGTGTGCCCATTACTGGTAATACTTGAGTATTAGCATCGACGTGATTAAGAAAAAACCGCTTCTCTAACCAGTGGGCGATAGTTTGACGTAGCTCAAACATACCGTTTGTGGTTGGATAACGACTTATTTTGTCCAAGTTTTCGCGTAGGACGTCCAGCACAAATGCAGGTGGCTCATGTTTTGGCTCACCAATACCGAGCTTTATTTCACTGTAACCATTGGCAGGCATGCTATCGGCAAGCAAGGTTGCCATCTTTGCGAATGGATAAGGATGTAGATGCTTTAAGTTGTGATTCATAAGTGTGATAACTATAATAGACAATTAATAATAAAGTTATAAAGAAAATTTACATTAGAGCAGTGTAGCACTTCTCTAATTTTTTGTCCTTTTCTTCTTATATCGTGAGTAGGCATTTACCAAGCGTAAGCTATTCATTGTATGACTACCAAATAGGTAGTCGCTCAAAAGTCTTTTGAACCTTTCATAATTTATAACCTATAACAATATAAAAAATGACTATTCACAAAAGTGGTAGATCGTTTTAAGGATAGTTTGATATGTCTAGTGTGCTAAATAATGATGATCTCATCGCTAAAGATATCAATAATGAGAAACTTGATAACAATTTACAGCGTTCTAACCTGTATAAACTGCTCAAAGAGCGTGAACAGAGCTGGTGGCAAGCGCGCCAACAACTGATCGAGCGTCAAGAAAAGAAAATGTTTTGGTATGGTGAAAACAGCCTCATTATGTGGCTGTTATGGCAATTGGTCGGCTACGTGGTAGTGGCAATGGCCTTGATGCTGCTCAATAATATATTTGGTATCTCATTACCGCTATGGCAATACGTCTCTTTATTTGTGATACAGACCATATTTTTTGTCAGCGCCCTTGCTGCTAAAGGCCAGTTGGCAAACAAACTACAGCGCAAAATAGACAACGATGAGCTGATGCGCGAAGAGGCGCTCAATGAGATGATTATTTTGGCAGAGGATAGTCTGTATCCTGATGTACATGCTAAATCGCCTATTTCTTTAGAAGCATTAGACGATTATCTAGATGGACAGTTTCACTTAGCAAGCTTGCAGTGTTTGCTACAAAAAGAAGTCGATGCTGGACGATTAATCATGGAGCAGCAGCCACATGAAGTAGGTGTTTTGCCGCCAGAGCTTGCTGATGATGAACTGAACGAACATGCTAGCGAGATAACCTATAGAAGTACGTTATAAAACGTACTTCTATGATGACTATCAGACTACTTTTGCTAGTTAATATTCAAAATAATGGCTAACCAAAACTATCTAGCCGTATCAAAAATATATTACGCTATTATGCTCTTTCTGAACGGTAAGACTGGCTAACAGAGCTGCCTTTAATGCTTCCAGTCTATCAGGTGATAGTGGCTTATCGTTTTGATCACTGATATAAAACATATCCTCAGCACGCTCACCTAGCGTGGTAATACGCGCAGCATGTACTTCGATTTGCTCTTGCAAAAACACTTGCCCAACTCGCGCCAGTAGCCCTGGCTGATCAAGCGTTTCTAAGCTCAAGATGTGCTGATCTGAGGCTTCATTGAATTCGAAGTTAATCACCGTTTTTACTTCAAAGTGTTTTAACTGACGCGGCATACGCTTGTTCGTCAGTTTAAGTACAGTAGGGTCTTTGAACGAATCAATTAAGCGTTGTTTTAGCTCTTGTTGGCTCTCCTCATCGACCAGCAATGTGCCACTAGGATCTAGCAATACATAAGAATCCAAAGCAAAGTCACGGGTCGCTGTGATAATGCGTGCATCTAAAACATCTAGATTCATCTGATCAAATACTGCCATGGTAACGGCAAACAAATTCATCTGATCTTGGGTGTAGACAAAGACCTGTACCGCATCAAGTGCCAATTCGCGATGTTCACGCAAAACGACCAACGGTGGACTGTCAGCATTAGAGGCCAATCCAATCGGTGGGTGATTCAAAATAGCTTCGGTATGCCATAAGATATCTTCTGCAATCTCTCGCAAGAAATACTCATCGCCCAAGTCGTCCCACAGACGCAATACTTCATCGCGGTTCATATGCTGGTTATTGACATTATCTAGCATCGTCAACGCTTGCTTACGTGTAGCACTAATCATATCTTGACGATTGGTAGGCGCGTCGATATCAGCGCGCAAGATACGCCGAGTTTGTGAGTATAGCTGTTTCATGAGGGTCGCCCGCCAGCTGTTCCATAGCTGTGGGTTGGTCGCATTCATATCAGCCACCGTCAGTACATACAGATGGTTTAGATGAGTCACATTACCGATGAGATCAGAGAAAATAGTCACCACTTCAGGGTCTGAGATATCTTTTTTCTGTGCAGTAATCGACATGAGAAGGTGATAGCGCGTGAGCCAACCGACTAAATTCGCATCAGCCAAGCTCATACCATGCGATAAGCAAAACTCAATCGATTCGGTTTGACCAAGTTCACTATGATCGCCGCCACGGCCCTTAGCAATATCATGGAACATGGCTGCCAGCACCAAAATCTCTTTACGCTCGATACGTTGAAAGATAGAGCTGACCAGTGGAAACTCTTCGTGAAAGGTCGGATCTGTAAATCGGTGTAAAATTCTAATCAAAAACAAGGTATGCGCATCTACTGTATAACGATGGAACAAGTCATACTGCATAAGGCCAGTGACTTGCGCAAACGCAGGAATATAGTTACCCAATACCCCGTAGCGATTCATAGTACGTAAACGATGGAATAGGTAGTTTTGTTCTTTTAGATTCGATAAAAACAGCGCTTTGTGAGTAGGATTGTCTCTATATATCTGATCGATGCCTCGTGCGGCAATTTTGAGTGCGCGCAAAGTATGGGTACGAACTTTATCGATGCCGTGCTGACCCATCAATAAAAACATCTCTAAGATAGACTCTGGGTGCTGTGCAAAAACTCGATGATGCGCGATAGCAATCTGGTTGCCAATACGATTGAATCGCGCATTTATAGGCTGTTTTTTTGGACGTTCATCGTCAGGCAGCTGCGGCTCTATTATCGTTTCATAATAGTGATTGGTCAGCATCTCAGACAGCGTTGATATCTGCATCGCACAGCGATAGTAGTCGCGCATAAACCGTTCGACCGCAGCATTAGGCTGGTCATCAGGCTGGGTCTCGTAGCCCATTAGCTGAGCAATCTCACGCTGATAATCAAACAACAGCTTGTTTTCATTACGGCCCGTCAGTACATGCAAGTAATGACGAATCTGCCATAAATACCCTTCGGCAAAGCTCAACTCATCAAATTCTTTTTCAGTCAAAAAGTTCTGTTGCACTAAATCATATAGCTTGCTCACGCGAAAATAACGCTTAGTGACCCAGCCGATGATATGGATATCACGTAGCCCGCCCGGTGCTGTTTTGATATTGGGCTCAAGGTTGTACTCGGTGGCATTGTGCTGCAAATAACGCGCTTTGGATTCTTCCATTTTTACATCAAAAAAGGCGCGAGGAGACCATTGTTTATTGACGATTTGAGCAGGCATGTCTTGCAATGCCTCATTGCCGATTAGGAGTCGAGCCTCTAGCTGAGCACTAGCAATAGTATGGTCAAGCGCGGCCTCTAGCGCATCATTGACACTACGTACAGAGAGCGCAGGCTCTAGTCCTATATCCCATAGTAGAGCAACCAGTTTGTCGATTTTACTACTGGCATCAGCACCTATTTCACCAGGAGACAGAAGCAAAATATCAATGTCTGAGTAGAGCGATAGCTCACCGCGCCCGTAGCCACCAGTCGCAAAAAACGCCAAATCAGTCTTATCCAATTCAAACCATTTGAACAACGCAATCAATAGGCTATCGATAGCGCAAGCGCGTGCTGCAACCAGTTGGCGAATATTGGTGCCGCGTTCTAGTGAGCGGCTGATATCGTCGTTGATCTGGGCCAACCATTCAGGAATGCCAAGTAGGTTCTTGTCTGTCATATTTTTGGCTGACAGTGGGGATGAGTCTGTCGCCACCTCATTTGGTAGTATCGGTAAAGGCGTCAAATCAACAGAGGCGATATCACAATTAAACATGAGTGTTATCCAGTTAAGAGTTTAGAAATAGAACGTTCGAGCTGAGCGCTGTTGAGCAACTAATGTGCTGATGGCTAATAAAAGTCACGAACAGCAATTATCAATAAAAGTGCTGATAAATATATTAATAGAAGTTATCAGGTCATCTGAGTATAAAGACAAAGCGCCTATAAGCACAATACTCAATATGGACTAGGGCGTGTTTGATATTCACAAATAGGCACTGCTGATTGCTAAAACTGTTCTAGACAAGGCGTAAAACGACGGTAATGCTTGTGCCTTAACTAGGTTTACAACGCAGTATGGGGCAGTTTTAGCCTCAGCTCCAATATTAATAGAAGGAGACAGGACTATTTTTTGCCATTTCATTGTTAAAAATAGACGGTTAGAATGACTAAACTTACTATTTTTAACGTCGAACTGTCTAGAAAATAGTCTCTGTCAGTGCCATGGTTGAATATCAAACACGCCCTAATTAAAGACCAAAAAAAAGACCGCCTAAGCGATCTTTGATTGTACTACTGCGTCAAAAAACTTAAATCTTCTTCGGGGCGAGTGGTAAATACCTCACAACCATTATCTGTTACGACCATGGTGTGCTCCCATTGAGCAGACAATTTGCGGTCTTTAGTAATCGCCGTCCACTCATCAGGCAAAATCTTAGTCTGCCACGTGCCTTGGTTAATCATAGGCTCAATGGTAAACGTCATACCTGTTTTTAGCTCAAAGCCAGTACCTTTTTTGCCATAGTGCATGACTTGTGGCTCATGGTGAAATTCATCACTGATACCATGACCACAGAACTCGCGAACGATACTGAAGCGCTCAGGCTCGACAACGGCCTGAATAGCAGCACCGACATCACCTAGACGTGCACCGTTCTTGACCACGCTCATACCCGCATAAAGGGCATCTTGTGCCACTTTGCAAATACGCTGTGCCATGATAGAGCCGTTGCCAACAATCCACATTTTTGAGGTATCGCCATAGTAACCGTCTTTGATAACAGTCACGTCGATGTTGATAATATCACCATCTTTTAGTAGCTTGCTTTCGGTTGGGATACCGTGACAGACAACATGGTTGACTGAGGTACAGATAGATTTTGGAAAACCATTATAATTAAGTGGGGCAGGGATAGCCTGCTGCACATTAACAATATAGTCATGGGCAATCTGATTGAGCGCTTCGGTACTGACGCCCACTTTGACATGCTCGTCGAGCATGACAAGCACATCACTAGCGAGTTTACCGGCCACACGCATTTTTTCTATGGCTTCTGGAGACTGGATAAGGGATTTTTTAGTCATCATCGTATATCTTATAATTATGGGTTCATTGTGGATAGATTATACCATAAACGTACTAGTGACACTTTTACGTTAAGTGATAGTGTACCTATCATTATCATTGATAATAATTGCTTTACAACATGGTGAGGGCTTATATGACTCATTAGTCAGACTAATATATTCATATTTTGACAAATTAGTTGAATGTTGCAGGATATATAAGTAATGTAATTTTGCCTGCTAACGGAATTAGCAGCAATTTTTACTGTAGTTGTGCAGTAAAAATAACCAAATCAATGATAACAAGGATGTTGTTATGACGCTTTCTTTGTACATTCGTGCAGCTCTCACACCAAAGACATTGTTACCGATACTGGGTTCAATCAGTGCTGGTGTACTTCTAATGACCATACAAACCACTTCTGCTCAAGCTGCAGGACAATACTATAATTGTGCCAATGCTAACGGTTGCAAGTTGGTAGACAGTAAATATTTCACTTCTAGTTACACTAAAACTCAATATCCAGTCGTCTTAGCACACGGGCTTGGCGGCTTCACAACGCTATTTGGAGTCATTGATTATTTCAACGGGATTCCTGAAGACTTGATGAAAGGTGGCTCAGAGGTATATACCACCAAAACGTCAGCAGTCAATAACAGCGAAGTTCGAGGTGAGCAACTGCTACAACAGGTCAAGACCATTGCTGCCATTTCAGGTGAGTCTAAAGTCAATTTGTTTGGACACAGTCAGGGCGGTATAGATATTCGTTATGTCGCTGGCGTCGCGCCAAAGTACGTGGCCTCAGTAACTGCGGTATCAAGCCCAGAGCAAGGATCAAAAACCGCTGATTTTGTTAAAAATGTCCTTGAGCCAAATAATACTTCTGGACAGCCATCTAATGTCACCACCCAGCTAGTATCAGGCGTGTTTAATCTGATTGGTGGCTTTACAGATATTGGTTCTGGTATCAGTTTCAACCAAATTCAACAACAAGATGGCTGGCAAGCGCTCGTGGCTCTATCGACCGATGGTGCTGCTAAGTTCAATGCCAAATTTCCTGCAGCAATGCCCAAAAACTATTGTGGTCAACCGACTAGTACGGCGGTCAATGGCATCAAGTATTATTCGTTTAGTGGTGTTGGGCAAATAACGAGCGCACTTGACCCTAGCGATTATCTATTGGCCGCAACGGGCGTACCGTTTGCAGGTGAGTCTAACGATGGATTGGTATCTGCTTGCTCAAGTCGTCTTGGCTATGTGATTCGTGATAATTATAGAATGAACCATTTGGATTCTGCTGATCAAGTCTTGGGTCTGACGGCATGGGGAGAGTCTGAGCCAAAATCTATCTATCGTACTCAGGTAAATCGTCTGAAAAACGCCAACCTATAAGCTGAACTACAAAACAAGAATGCTCATTGATTGAGAAATATCGTTTATGTCAAATAACCGCCGTCTAACCTATGCAACAATTGCTATCATCGCTGTGGTTATCATTGCCACAGCGGCGGTTATTTTGTGGTTTAAGCCTAGTAATGATGTAAATTCAACTTCAATCAAACCGTCGGTCTCTGATAATGAGACTAACGAGTCAGTGACAGCTGAGCTGGCTGCGGGACAAGTCGTAAAAGCGACAACGCCACTCAGCCAGTCTCAATTTGTCACAGGATTAGAAAATTTACCACGCTCATTAAAGGGCACCCAAATTGATGGTGAAATCATCATCGATGAAAATAAACAGTTGGTCGTCACTGAAGGTCTGCGGCGTTTGTTTGATTGTTTTTTATCAGCCCTAGGTGAGGAAGAAGAAGCTACTATATTTGCCCGTGTGGAGAGTTATATTCGCCATCACACACCAGAGCCTGCCGCCAGCCAAGCGGTCACTATTTTTAATCAATATGTTGCTTACCTTAAAGCACTTCCTGAGATAGAAAAGCGCTATGGTAATCTGCAATTACAGGCGACCAAAAGTGGCGAGCTGGACTTGAACGCAGTTGCCCAACAAAAACAAGACATCGCGAATTTACGTCAGCAGTACTTTGATAAGCCAACCATTACAGCATTTTTTGGCGCAGAGGATGATTACGATAATTATAGTATAGAGATGGTCAGAATTGACCAAAATAAGCAGATGTCTGACGTACAGAAACAAGCTGCCCGTCAGGACTATAACAGTCGATTGCCAGAGAATGCTACTAAAAGCAATATCATGCAACAAGCCAATATTAGCGAGTTGATGACTCGCACTGAACAGATGAAAGCTCGCGGTGCAACGGCCGAGGAGTTATATAATATGCGCCGAGAGCTAGTGGGCGCACCAGCAGCAGAAAGGTTGGCACAAGTAGATCAAGAAGACGCGAATTTTGACCAACGCTTCACCCAGTATGAAACTCAAAAGAATCGCTTATTAAGTCAGGGTGTCGATGCCGCTCAAGCGCAAATTCAAATCAATCAGCTTGAACAGCAACTATTTAGTGACACTGAGCGTAAGCGTCTGGATGGCTATGCGGCATTGCAACGACAGCAAGCTGTCAATAATCCCTAATTACTGTCACTAGCTACCGTCACTAGCTATTATCAATAACCATCAATAGTCATCGTTGATACGGATAGATAGAGTTAGCAGATTGTATTTAGCAGGTCATTTCGATACTAACAAGGGCAAATAGTCAGATATTTGCAAAGTAGTACAAAATGCATTCCGAATAACTACCCAGTTTATGATGACACCTCCCTGTGCGTCATGCACAATATTGCCATTGTTTAGAGCATTAAATAAAACAATAAATGAATCATAATAAGTCCGAGCTTTTACTATACCTATGAGAGCTTATCGTTTGTCTATTAGCGCTGTTCACTCATACAGATAGGGTGTTTAGTAAAAGTATCGGATGCAATAAAGCGAGGAGTTGATATGAAGAACATGACTAAAGTAATGATGGCCGTGACATTGACAGTTGGTACACTTGCTGCGGGTTGTCAGACGACGAATTTGCCTGCACCAGTTAACCAACCAATCACTGCAGATGTTCTGCAAGCACACAATTGGCAGCTTGTTGATGCCAAACGCAGCAATGGTGATAAAGTAACTCAGCTGTTTTTTGACCCAGCCAAGCCATTAACGTTAAATTTTATGAATGATAACGGTAGAGATTACGTGGCATTTATGAATACCTGTAATAACATGGGTGCTGGATATAGCGTTGCAAATGGTGAGGTAGAGATTAAAAACGGCATCAGTACTATGATGGCATGTCCTGAACCGCAAGCCAGCTTTGATACTGCCACACTAGCTACTGTACAAGGTAAGTATAGCCTTAGTAAGAACGCCAACAATGTGCCTATTTTGACCATTAAAAACGATGATCAAGTCGCTTATTTTAAAGCCGTTGTGAAGTAGCTTAATGATTGAGTGAACAGTTTGACTGGTTCGTGAGCTTAAACAATTGTAGCTACTTTTCTAGAGTTGCTCGTTTGAAGTTACTCATGTGAAATTGCTCTTTGTGAAACGCAAAATGCCTCGCCATCAAGTGGGGCATTTTTTTATCCAAAATTTAGTCCAGTTTAGGTTACACTAGAGTAATGTTTCTGTAATATCTTTGATTTTTTAAATTGATGGTGATGGCTCTGAATTTATGTCGATAACGATCGCCTTTTTAAATATTTATAAGACTTTTATCATCAGGCTCTACTGGATATGACGCTATGCTGAAAACTGCCATAAATAAAACAACCATGTGTAAAGAGAATCTATCTAAATCAAGCATAGATAGACTAATGATAAAAGCACCTATTGCCATCGGCGTATTTGCTGTACTTACCGGTTGCCAGACATTACCTAATACCTCAGTAAAAAAGCCAATCAGTACAGTTGAGACCAGTCCGCTGACTGCACGTATGCCTGTGATTGATCGCCGAGGATACATTGCCTATATAGAAGAGCAGGGCGTAGGTACGGCGAAAGTATCGACACTCTATAGCATTCGTCCTGACGGTAGCGATCGTCAGCTCATCGATCAGCTTAATGGCTATATCTATGCGCCAGCATGGTCGGCAGACGGACAACTGCTCGTCTATAGTAAACAAGCCCCGCGTGAGCATCCCAAAATTTATATTTATGATCGTAGTAGCAATACGCGCAACCTAGTGGTAAATGCTGAAGGCAGCAATATGTCAGCGTCATTTTCACCCGATGGTCAAGATTTGCTTTATAGCTCTACTGTCGGTGGTAATGCTGATATCTATAAGATGCGTCTGAGCGATGGTAAGACCCAGCAGTTAACGACCCTGCCGAGTACAGAGGTACAGCCAAGTTATGCTGCTGATGGCAAGAGCTTTGTCTATACCAGTGATAAAGTCCGTGCTGGACGACCACGAATTTATCGTTATGACTTCGCTACGGGCAATGCGACACCTGTATCAACAAATGGGTATGTGGCCAGTCCTCAGCTTAGCTTAGATGGTCAGCGTATGGCCTACTTAAATGGTCGCAAGGCGGCTGTCATGACCTTGACGACGGGACAGGTGGTCAACTTGGCAGAAACAGGGCTTGATGAGCCTGCACGTCTATCTCCCTCTGGCAATTATGCCGTCTATCCAACTCGCCGCTTGAATGTGGGCGGGCAAGCAGCAGGCCAAAGTAGTGGTAGTCTAGTCATCCATTCGCTGTCAGGTAATATCAGCTATGCCATTAGCGGTCAAAATGGTGGAGTCGTACGCTCACCGATATGGGGTCGTTAGAGAAGTATGTCTTATGCCGTGATATGTATATAAACTTATTTGTAAAACAACATAAGTTTATAAATATTAAGTGAAGAGCCTCAGCTTTTGTAGTAGGTTATTACAAATAGAAGATTAGGTTCATAAAGGGAGAACCCGCGTAATGCAAGAGGCTTTTTTCGTGTTCATCACCAAAATAAGTTTATATCCAACGATTGTTTTCACCGGTCTTGTGATGTTCGTTACTCTATATTGGGTAGTATCTTTACTCGGCATGGCAGATATGGACAGCGTGGATGCTGTAGAGACAGGTAATGATGCTGCTGTCTCTGATTTATCATCGACCGGTTTTTTTACAGGTCTCATGTTGAAGTTTGGTCTCTACGGTGTGCCTTTAGTCATTATATTAAGCTTAATTAGTTTAATCGGTTGGTTGTTGAGCTATTTGTATACCAGTTTCTTACATCAAAACTTTGACTCTGGTGTTCTGTATTACGTGTTTGGCACAGGGGCACTAATATTCGTATTGGTCGTTTCTATGTGGCTGACAGGCATGATTATTTCACCCATCCGCAAAAATATTGCCAGAATCCCCAAACGTAATTCTGCTAATAATGTGGGCAAAATCGCGATTGTGCGTACACTTAGTGTGACGGACAAGCACGGTGAGGCAGAGTTGAATGATGGCGGTGCAGGTTTGATACTCAAGGTTCGTTCAGACAACAGTACTAGCTTACTGAAAAAGGGCGATAGAGTGATGTTGATCGCGTATTTAGAAGAAACAAATACCTATCAAGTCGCTCGTGTTGAAGATAAATAATTATAAATCGTTTAGTCGATACGACTTTCTATCATCGCTTTTAGCATAGAGTAAACTCGAAAATAAGATAAGCCTTGATAAATAATAAACAGCCATTGAGCTAAAAAATCTCTATTTTTCACATCATACGAACGGTTTTAAATTTAGTTATTGTTGGTTCAACTAGTTCAGGTATGAGAAAAGGCAAGTGAAACTGCTACATAGAGTAGTTGAGCAAGCCGGACCGAGCATCTGATGGATATAGAACTGACTATAGAATGTTTCAATTAAAGGAATAAACATGGACATACTCATTATCGTCGGCGTGGTTGTGGTGCTGGCGTTTGTTTTCATTATGGCAGCACTGTTGATGCTCAAAGCCTTTTACTTCAAGGTTGAGCAGGGCAAAGCACTAATTATTAACGGTGTGAGCAAAATAGCCGTACGTTTTGATGGTGGCTTTGTTTGGCCAGTTATTAATAAAAAAGAGCTGATGAGAATCTCGCTCATCACGTTAGAAGTGGACAGACGCGGTAAAGAAGGACTAATTTGCGCCGATAATATGCGTGCTGATATTACAGTCGCATTTTATCTACGTGTCAATGAAACCGAAGAAGATGTATTAAAAGTTGCCAAATCGGTTGGAGTTGAGAGAGCATCAGATAAAGTCGCTGTTAATGAGCTGTTTAATGCCAAGTTTTCAGAAGCGCTAAAAACAGTTGGTAAGCAAATAGATTTCGTTAAATTGTTTGAAAACCGCAGCGAGTTTCGTGACAGTATCGTCCAAGAAATTGGTAACGATCTAAACGGCTATGTCTTAGAAGATGTCGCGATCGATTATCTAGAGCAAACACCGAAAGTGTCGTTGGACTCAAGTAATATCCTAGATGCTGAAGGTATCAAAAAGATTACTCAACTAACGGCTTTTCAAAACGTTATTACCAATGAGCTTGAGCGTGATGAAGAGCTAGCGGTTAAGAAAAAGAACGTTGAAACCAGAGAGGCGATGCTAGAGCTTGAGCGTCAACAAGCCGATGCTGAAGCCAAGCAAAAGCGTGAAATATCGTCAGTGATTGCCCGTGAAACGGCTGAAACTCGTAAGATTGAAGAAGAAGAGCGTAAGAAGTCAGAAACGGCCGTCATCATGGTTGAGCAGGACTTAGCGATTCAGCGAGAGAATCAGCAACGTGAAATTGAAGTAGCAGGTCAAAATCGTCTGCGTGCAGTTGTCATCGAAGAAGAGAAGGTTACGCGTGCCCGTGACTTAGAAATCGTCTCTCGTGAGCGTGAAGTTGACTTGCAACGTATCGAGGCTGAACGTGCGATTGAACTTGAGAAAAAAGAAATCGCCAATGTCATCCGCGAGCGTATTGCGGTCGACAAAACAGTGGCGCAAGAAGAAGAGCGTATCAAAGAAGTTCGCGAAGTTAGTGAGGCTGAGCGCTCTAAGCAAACACGCGTGCTAGCTGCTGAAGCGGATGCTGAAGAAATCAAAGTACGTCAGGTGAAAAAAGCCGAAGCCGAAGAGCTGTCAGCCAAGCATAAAGCCGTTGAAATCACTACGCTTGCTACGGCTAACCTTGAAGCCTCTGCCAAAGAGTCAGAAGCCAAAATCAGAATGGCTGAAGGTATTAAAGCCGAAGAGTCTGCACATGGCTTTGCTGAAGCTGCTATTCAAGAAGCCAAGTCGGTCTCCATGGAAAAAGAAGGCATTGCTAGAGCCAATATTATTAAAGCGACTGGACAAGCTGAAGCTCAGTCAGAGCGTGAAAAAGGTATGGCAGATGCTGAGGTTATCGCTGCTCGCGGTGAATCTAAGGCGAAAGCTGAGCGTGACATTGGTATGGTCGATGCAGAGATTATTGCTGCTCGTGGTCAATCTACTGCCAAGGCTGAACGTGAAAAAGGCATGGCAGATGCTGAAATCATCGCAGCACGCGGTGAGTCTAATGCCAAAGCAGAACGCGAAGTTGGACTGGCAAAAGCCGAAGTCACTCGCGCACACTTCCAAGCCGAAGCAGATGGTCTGGTCGAGAAATTCAATGCAATGGGTAGCATGAATAAAGAAGCGCGTGAGCACGAAGAGTTCCGCATGAGTCTTGAGACAGCCTTGCAAGAAGCACTTGCTTCTATTGATGCTGGTAAAGAGATTGCCAAAGAAAATGCTGAAGTATTGGCAGTAGCACTACAAAAAGCCAAAATCGATATTGTTGGCGGCGAAGCGCATTTCTTTGATAACTTTGCCAAGTCACTATCTATCGGCAAAGCCATCGATGGCCTAGCAGGTAAGTCAGATACGTTGAGCGGTATCATCAATGGTGTGATGGCCAGTCAAGCCATGAAATCAAACCAGAAAAATGATGATAAAACCATTTAATATTAAGACATGTCTTTATAGATTGAAGATATGCACCAAAATTAATGCATTTCTCTCTTGATAACTAGCCTGTCATTTAGGAGGTAGGCTGAATCTAACCAACTTGTTCTATACATCTTCATAGAGCGATAGCCAACTTATTATTAATAATGAGTTGGCTAATCTAAAAAATCAGCAGTGATGAATCGTTTTTTTAGATTAGCCAAGTGCTTTTTTACTTTCAATGATTCTTTATTGCCCAAAATTCTCTTATAGTGGATTCAGTTTAAAAGAGAGTCAAGGCAACCGAGTGCAGATGTATATGTGATACTTCAAGCGAGGTTAACGCTGTAGCTCTTTTATAAAGGATTGACTATATTATGTAAAAACAGAAACGGACGAGCAACGATGGCGGACACGCAAAACCTAACCACTTCAGACAGCAACGATAACGCTAATCAAGCCAACCAAACCGATCAGGCAGTTGCTTCAGGCAATGCTTATGAGCTCATCAAAAAACGTCTGACGGAACAAGGCGGTCGTTTAGAAACGCAGACGCAGACGCTAAATAATGCGCGTCTCGAAGAGTTCGGCAGTACTCAAATGCAAGTCATCGCCCGTACGCGTATCCGTACCGAACATAACTGTGTGGCGCAGGATATGGTGCAAGTAGGCGAATATCTACTGTTTGGCTACAACGTTTTTATGGGACTCAAACGTGCAAGCAATGTTAAGGATGTATTGTCGCTATATCGTTTGATTGAGCCAGTCGAAAGTGAAGAAGAGTACCAACTTGAAGAGGTCGATTTAACAGGCACTTTTTTGGGTCAAGATGCCTTTGTCCAAGACTTCAATGAGCTGTACCGATATTATAAGCAAACGCGCTTAATTCAAATAACGGTGAAAGACAGCAAATTGCTATTAGCGTTTCAGATTGGAGAGCGCATAACTGATATTCGAGTGTTCCGTTTCGCGCTAGATTTTAGCCAAGGCACACCAGAGTCTGCTCAAGTCGCTTACGTCGACAATCGTGGCGAGCGTGACATTGAACTGCCGCCTGCCTATGATTTTGACTGGATAGAAACCACACGCGATCAGATGATCAACGGCAAATATCCGCATATGAATATCTTGGATACGATATTTGTAGAGACGGTCGGTGGAGATCTGACCATCAAGATTGAGGATAATACGCAGTCAGGGCAGGGTATCTATAGTGAGCCTGTCGAAGATCGTACTCAGTCGTTGACCGATGCCGAGATTGCTTATGCCAAAGTTGGCAGTTTAATCCTGCTCAAAATATTGCCCTATCGTGAAGAGGACTACCGTTATTTTGTTTATAACACTTTAACCGAAGCGGTATTACGTTTGGATGTGATTGGACAATCGTGTGTGCAGCTACCAGAAGACCACGGCATCATATTTCCGGGTGGCTACTATCTGCAAACGGGCGAATATAAACTGTTTGATGCCAATAATGTGGACGCCAAAGACTTAAAGTTCAAACGCAAAATCATATCGCCAAATGGGGAAGACGTTCTATTTTTATTTTATGACAGAGACTTGGGCGTCACGGGGTTGTTTCCTTATAATTTGATTAAAAAGCAATTAGCAAACCCTATCTATTGCAACGGTATGGCTTTGGCTGAGAATGGCCGTTTGGTGCTGTTTAGCGATCAAAGTGAGCCGTCTCGTATTCATCCGATGCAGATATGGCACACGCCTTATGCCTCGCATGAATATGTCAGTGAGCTGCCAGAGAGCACGAGTTTTTATGGCAAAATCGGTAATAAAGAATTGGTGCGTGGTATCTCAGATCTTTATAGCATTACCCGCCTGATTGACAATCAAAGCGTGTCACAGAAGCTCTATGAAGAGCTTACCAATAATACTAGCCGACTCTTTGACAGCTATTACTGGTTGTCTGAGCCTGAGCTGAGCGACGTCGCCAGTAGTATTAAAGAGGTGACGGCCACGGCTGAGCTGGTCATTGACGAGTTCGCTAAAGTACAAAGTATCCAGAAACAAACCCAAACCGCGCTAGCCGATGCCGATACGCAGCAAAGTGAGATTTTGCGGCAGATACGCGTTACTAGCTTTGAGTCGGCCAGTGATTATGTCGATCAGCTGTCAGCATTAAGACGCCAAAAAGGCCGTTTGGTCAGCTTGGAGGATTTGCGCTATCTAGATGCCGATAAATTACAAGCATTGCAAAAGCAATTAGAGGAAGCAGAAAGCGAGCTTGCCGAAAAAACGGTGCTGTTTTTAAGTGGTGAAGAGGCACTATCAAGCTACGAAGGCATATTGGTCGATGTCAGTGAGCGCTTAAACACCGCAGAAACCAATGCCGAGCTAAAACCCGTTCTAGAAAAAATCGATGAAACAGCGCAAGGGTTAGATTTATTGACCGAGTTGCTAGGGACGCTAGATGTGGCCGATGCCACGGTACGTACGCAAATCATCGATGACATATCGACCATTTATGCCAGCCTGAACCAAAGCAAAGCCAAGCTTAATCACAAACGCAAAAATCTAGGCTCAGCGGAGGCCGTTGCGCAATTTGGCGCGCAATTTAAGCTGTTCGGTCAGTCCATTGCCAATGCATTATCCATTGCCAATACGCCTGAGAAATCAGACGAGCAAATGGCAAAATTGCTAGTACAGCTAGAAGAGTTAGAGAGTCAATTTGCTGATCCAGAGACCAACAGTGGTGATCAGTTTTTAGCTGATATTATTAGTAAACGTGAAGAAATTTACGAAACCTTTGAAAATCATAAGCAGCAATTGCTTGATGCTCGCAACCGTAAAGCGCAAAACTTAGGTGATGGCGCGCTGCGGATGCTTGAGAGTATTAAAAAACGTACACAAAGCACTGGCGTCACAGGCTTTACAGAAGAAGAAGCGTTAAATACGTATTTTGCGGCTGATGGTCTGGTGCAAAAAGTCCGCAACATCGCAAAAGAGCTACAAGCGATGGGCTTTAGCGTCAAAGCCGATGACATCGATGCCCGTCTAAAAGCCATTCAAATCGAGAGCTATAAGAGCTTAAAAGACAAGTCGGACTTGTTTGAAGATGGTGGCCAAATCATCAAATTGGGTAAGCATCGTTTTTCGGTCAATACTCAGCCATTAGATTTGACCTTATTGAGTCGTCAACAGTCAGATGGCAAGCGCGTGCTGAACTTGCATCTAGCGGGTACAGATTATTATGAAGTGCTCAATAATGCTGAGTTAAACGCCTTGCGCCCGTATTGGGACATGAATATCGCCTCCGAGTCTGACAAGGTATACCGCGCCGAGTACTTGGCCTATAGCATTATCGAAAGTGCCAAGAACAGTCAAGATGGCCTAACCGAAGAACGTCTATATCAAGCATACGATGCGACCATCATTACCCTAGATGTTAATGGCGACATTGATAATGACAGCTCATTGTCTAAACTGGTCAAAGCTTATGCCACCCCTCGCTATCAGCTTGGTTATGACAAAGGCATTCATGATCATGATGCCACGCTATTATTGATGCAAATATTGCCGACATTGCGTGAGGCAGGGCTACTGATTTATACCCCGCAAGTACGAGCATTGGCGCAATTATTCTATTGGCAGTTAAAGATCGTGCAAGCACTTGGTCTAGATAGCTTGCGTCAATTTGGTTATGACGCTTGGTTAAATGAATCAGTGCTGACACGCGCAAATAACTGGACGGATAGAGCCGCCACCGCCGAGCAACTGCGTCGTGCATTGGGCAGCGATACTGCGAAGTCTCTATTGGTCGAGGACATGAGCCAAGTGATGCGTCACTTTGTTATGGCTCATAATGATGACAATATTGGTAGTGATATCGGTGCTAGCGTTGATAACGGTGCCAATATTTTCAAATCAAGCTACGTTCAGCTTGCCTGTGAATACTTGGTGAGCGTCATGGGGCAGTCAGCGGAATCGAATGCCGGCGCACATAACACAATAAAATGGCAAACCAGCCAACAAGCACAGCAGTTATGCGAACAGCTAAGCCAAACGTTAAATAGCGCTTCAGGTAGCACGCAAAATACCGCCAGTTTTGACCAACTACAGTCTTCAATCGGCAAGCTTGGATTCCAACCCAAATCAGCCTATGAGCTACTAGCCACATGGTTTCATGCACTACTTGATAAAACCTACGGCAGTACTGAGTCGGCTAACGTATTAGCTGATGGTACAGATGAGGCAGGCGAGGCACTCAGTGAAGATCAGCTTGCTGAGATTGAAACACAAAACGCGCTACGCAAACAACAGCTAGAAAGTGGCCGTCATTATGTGCCTGAAGCCATTGCCGTCTTGCTTACCCAATTAAATGATGCCCAGCGTGAAGCTTTGGTGCAACGACTCATTGATTCAGGTGCTACTTTTAATAAAGGGGCTTTTAATAAAGGGCTAAGTGCTAAAGGATTGGGCAATCAAGGTTTAAACAGTACAGGCGCAAGTGGCACACCATCGGCCTTGTCATTTTCCTCAATCACCTCGTCGGCTACGTCATCGACTACATCATTGACCAGTATTAATAATCCGCTCAATCAAGTGCAAAGTTTTGAACGTAGCACGGGTAAGGTATCACTTGAGATACAAGTCAATAACCTGCTGGGTGAGCATATACGTATTCATCAGCAGACCTTAACCTTTGCCGTCGATGATTTCTTAAATCGTTTGCATCATCATGATACCCAAGTTATCCCTGCCTATAGACGTTATCTGGCCATGCGCTCAGAGATATTGCATGACTCAAAAGAGACGTTGCGACTGGACGAATTTATGCCGCGTCCATTGTCCTCATTTGTGCGTAACCGTCTGATTAACGAGAGCTATCTGCCAATTATCGGTGACAATCTTGCCAAACAGATGGGCACGGTCGGCGAGGATAAGCGTACCGATTTGATGGGTATCCTCATGATGATATCGCCACCAGGGTATGGTAAAACCACCTTGATGGAATACGTGGCAAATCGTCTTGGCCTTATCTTTATGAAGATTAACTGTCCGTCACTCGGTCATGACGTCACCTCATTAGACCCCGAAAAAGCGCCCAATGCCACCGCACGAGAAGAGTTGAATAAAATCAACTTGGCCTTTGAGATGGGCAATAACGTCATGCTTTATCTCGATGATATTCAGCATACCCATGCAGAATTTTTGCAAAAGTTTATCTCATTGGGCGATGGTACACGCCGTATCGATGGCGTCTGGCAAGGCAAGACCAAGACTTATGACATGCGTGGCAAAAAGTTCTGCGTGGTCATGGCAGGTAACCCATATACCGAAAGCGGCGAAGCCTTCAAAGTCCCTGATATGCTTGCCAATCGTGCCGATATCTACAACTTAGGCGATATCATGAGCGGCATGGAAGAGGTGTTTGCACTCAGTTATATTGAAAACTCGCTGACCTCTAATACTGTCCTCGCACCAATGGCCAACCGTGACTTAAGCGATGTGCATCGTTTGATTAAAATGGCAAAAACAGACAATGCGAATCTTGCCCAAGCACAAAGCAGCGACCTAACGTATCCGTATAGCACTTCAGAAGTTAATGAGATTATCGCCATCTTGCGCCATATGTTTAGGGTGCAAGAAGTCATTTTGGATGTCAACCAAGCCTATATTGCTTCCGCCTCGCAAGATGATAAGTATCGTGTTGAGCCGATATTTAAGCTGCAAGGCAGTTATCGTAATATGAACAAGATGACCGAAAAGCTATCGGCGGTCATGAATGAAGAAGAGCTAAACCAGCTGATAGATGATCATTATCTGGGCGAGTCGCAGCTATTGACCCAAGGCGCAGAGAGCAACTTGCTCAAGCTTGGCGAGATGCGTGGTGTCTTGACCGAAGCAGAAACAGAGCGTTGGGCGCAAATCAAAGCCGACTTCTTACGTAACAAAGCCATGGGCGGTGAAGATGGTGATACGGGCGCGCGTATCGTCGCGCAGTTGGTCGATTTGGCCAGTGGCTTCAATGCCATCAGTAGCCAGTTTGAGACATACTTAACGAAAAACGACCCAGAGCAAATCGCTCGCTTACGAGAAGCAGGACAACAAGCGCAACTCGATGCCCAGCTAAACGCCCAATTAGAAGCACAGAAAATCCTCGCCGATAGCGTCATTAACAATGCCAAAGTCGTCAGCGACAGTATCGATAATGGCTTTGAAAAAAGCGTGAGCCAATTGCTGCAAATATATAAGCACGATCACAATGCTGGAAAGGCAGAAGGCGAGTATCTCAAGCAAAACCAAGAGGTGCAAAAAGCACTGATGGTACAGCTGGTTGAGGCCGTTGAACAACTGGCGCAAAAAATGGCGGATAGCTTGGTTAGCAATAATGATAATCAAACAGCCGATAGCGATATCCCTAATATTCATCAGCAAACGGCACTGATGGCAACTGCCCTCAAGCAAGCATTAGAGCCATTGACGATGCGGATGGATGAGAAGCTGGCGATTGATACCAGCACCGATCAATCAGGCAAGCTAATCGTTAATAGTCTCAATCGCTTAAATAAAATATTTGACGACTATGATTAGTAGACTATAGTGACCAGTAACTAATGTAGTAAACAAACCAATGAGAAAATTATGGCGCACAAAAAGAAGAACGTCCGCAAAAAACTCTGCCCTGTCTGCGAGCGCGAGTTTAGCTGGACTAAAAAGCTGGATAAAAACTGGGAGAGCATGGTCTATTGCTCCGACCAATGCCGCCGCGTTAAAAAGTATGAAGGGCTGGATCATCAAAAAGAAGATAAATAGGCAGTAACAATTAACTATAGATATTAGATATACGGCACAAGGGGGCAGATGATGGCACATAAAAAGGTAAATCTACCGCAAAAAACCTGCCCCGTCTGCCAGCGCCCGTTTACGTGGCGTAAGAAGTGGGAGAAAGATTGGGAGCAGGTGATTTATTGTTCTGAGCGGTGTCGTCGGGGGAAGGGTAAGACAGATTGAGCTGAAATTTAGAAAATAAGTATAATCTATGAAATAAGCAACGTAGTTATATCAATCATTATAGATAGGTCAAACATTAACTAGAAATAGAGATTAAACGTGCATATATCAAAATTTTTCATTAGAAATTTTCGAAACTTCGAATCTGCTCAATTAAATTTTTCCGAAGGAGTAAATACAATAATAGGTGAAAATGGCTCAGGCAAGACTAATTTGTTCTATGCACTTAGACTAATGTTAGACGATACACTACCTCGATACCTTAAACTTACTGAAAACGATTTTAGCAGACAGTTATCTGATTGGAGAGGGCATTGGATAATACTAACTTTAAATTTCGAAGCACTAGGTTTCGATGATGCTACTCAAGCGCTTAGTATTCATGCTTGTGGAGATGTAAGTAATAGTAACGAACGAAATCAAACTCAAGGAAGCTATACGCTTTGCTTTCGTCCTAAGCGTCATGTTAGACAGGAAATTTATGACTACTCTCGAGAGGTGGATAAAAATAAAGATGGATTACAAGTATTGTTAGATAAAATAACCATTGATGATTATGAAACAGTTTATCTATGTAAGGGGTCAGCACAATGTAGTGAAGATGATTTTTATGATCAGTACGTTGGTAATTTTGAAGAAATTATATTCCCAGATCCTAATCAAGCTGGAACACAAATTTATGGTGTTTATTTACCTAGAGAACTAAATTTATACGACGAAATATCTTGTACTTTTATTAAAGCATTACGTGATGTAAGTAGTGATTTACGCTCTTACTCGAAAAATCCATTGGTTGGTTTATTGAGAGGTAAGGATAAAAAAGTAGAAATAGGTATTCAGTCAGATTTAGTTAATAGTATAAATGAACTCAATGAAAACATTTCAAAGCTTGAGGAAGTATCTACTGTGCAAAAGGGAATTGATAGTAGCTTAAAACAAGCAGTTGGTACAACTTATGCTCCCAATATAGAAGTAAGAGCTGAACTACCTAATGAAATGGATAAGCTATTACAGTCTTTGAAATTATGGGTAGGTGATTCAGATAACGAACATGTAGGTAGATTGTCAGAGTTGAGTCTAGGTGGTGCTAATCTCATCTTCCTTTCTCTAAAACTATATGAATATGAAAAAATAAAAACAGATAAAGTAGCTAATTTGCTACTAATAGAAGAGCCTGAAGCTCATATACACACTCATATTCAAAAGACGCTTTTCGATAACTTAGGTAGACATGAACATAAGCCACAAATATTCATCTCTACCCACTCCACGCAGATATCTTCTGTAAGTAAGATTAGTAGTATCAATATTCTTAGTCGTTTAGGCAACGGTTCAGTAGTGTTTAACCCCACAAATGGATTAGAGGTTAATAAAATAAAGAGGATTGAGCGTTATTTAGACGCTGTTAGAAGTGATCTGCTATTTGCTAAAGGTGTAGTACTAGTTGAAGGGGATGCGGAACAAATTTTACTTCCAGTAATATTTCAAAAAGTATTTGGTTTATCTTTGGATGAGATTGGAGTCAGTGTTATCAACGTTGGAAGTACAAGTTTTGAGAACATTGCCAATATATATCATCAGCAAAGAGTGAATCGAAGATGCGCTATTCTTACAGATTTAGATGAGGCATTTATTCAGCTCCCTTCTAACCCAGATTCTACTCATACTACAGGTCAAACTAAAGCTAAAAACTCGCAAAAAAGCGGTCAAGAAAGAAGAGAAAAGCTTGAAGAGTTTTGTAGTGAAAATGATTGTATTAAAACTTTCTATGCTAAACACACTTTTGAAGTAGATTTAATTAGCGATGAAAATAGCAATATCTTTGTACCAGTCTTAAGTGAACTTTACGAAGAAACGTCTTTAACGGCGATGGAATCCTCAAAAGAGAAACTTGAAAGTAATGATATAGAAATTCAAGGTACAGAGGTGCTAAGACTGGCTAAAAAAGCAGGTAAAGGTTGGTTTGCTATCGCAGTCGCAGAACAGGTAAATGAGTATGTGAATATACCTGAGTATATTTTAAAAGCGATTGCTTGGGCATCACCTCATTTAGATTTGGCTTCCAAAGTGAAATCAGCAGAATATAGATTAAATACCCGTTATGAGCTAACCCATCAAGACTTTGTGGATGGAGGAGAGTTGGAATATAGTGATGAATGGGATTGGCGTGAAGAACTGCAAAATGATGAAGAGTTTTTTATGAGTAATTATCAGAATGAACTACCAGAAGATCCATTGACAAAGTTGTTAAGTTTATATGATTTTTAATAATCTCACCCCCGAACAAATCAGAGCTGTTAGAGAAGAAGGTCACGTTTTACTATCTGCTTGCCCTGGCAGTGGCAAAACTAAAACGATTATTCATAAGTTAGCATATGAAGTTAGTCAATTAGACGATACAAGTAAGAAAAAAGCTATTGCTGTTACCTTTACTGTTCGAGCATCCGAAGAGATATTCAAACGATTAGAACGTATGGGTATAGACAGTAAAAAAGTTTGGTCAGGTACTTTGCATTCTTTCTGTTTAGAATGGATTATAAAACCATATTCTTGCTACTTAACTGATCTTCAAAATGGTTATATAATTGCTGATGAATCTTTTACATCATCGTTATTGAACGATTTAAAAGGTATCCATCAATTAAATTCTTTCGATAACATTAATACACGTTTTGAGAGAGATGGAAGTTTTGCAGAATCTGGCGCGCTAAAAATAAGATTGTTAACAGATTATCATACGGAATTGAAGAGACAAAAACTTATAGATTTTGATATTTTGCTTTATTACTCGTTTAAGTTACTTAAGGATTATCCAGAAATTTCTAAAGTATTATCAAAGCTATTACATTTAATATGTGTGGATGAATATCAGGATACACAGGATTTGTCATACGCGATACTTTGTTCTATTGTTAACGCAAGTGATGGTGCTACTTCCTTGTTTTTGGCTGGAGATGTGGATCAAGCAATTTATCACAGCTTTGGAGGAGTTGCCAAAAGTAAGAAGGAGATTGAAACCGAACTAAATGGGGAAGAAGTAAAGAATTTACCATTAACTGGAAACTTTAGATCAACACAAAGAATTATTGACTTTTATCATAGTTTTCAAAGCATTGGTATTCCAATTATTGCTACTGGCGTTAAGGCAAATGTACAGGGGGTTATTACGTATAACAATACGATCCATAAAGATAACTTAGTAACAGAAGTAGCTAGATTAATACAAGATAATATTGATAAGAATATTCCTGAAAATGAGATATGTATATTAGTTCCACAATGGTGGCTTATTACAATTATAGCTAGGCAATTACAAACAATACTACCAAATATTAATTTTGATGCATCTGGAATTGTGCCTATGTCAAAGAACAAAGATAATTTTTGGTATAAATTGTCTCGCCTGTTTCTGACAGAGCCTAGCCCTAATATTTATGCTTTAAGGTATCAGTGGGCTAGAGAACTAATGGATAAATACTATGAGCATACCGGTAATATTTTTGTGGAACCACATAATTCTGAACGTAATATTTTACGCCTAGTTAACTCTATTTCTTCATATGAAACTGAAGCAATACCTTATCTCCATGAGTGCTTTGATAAATTTCTGGTTGAACTGGGACTGAATATCAATAATTTTAAAACTATCGAAGAAAGTCGGAATGTATATTTTGAAAATATAAATCGACGATTTGCTGACACTAATTACGATGTTCCAAGTGATATTGTATCTTTCAAAAATCTATATAAAGAAAGAAGAGGAGTTGTTATCAACACATGTGTTGGTATCAAAGGAGAGGAGTTTGAAACAGTAATTGCTTTCGGATTATTGAGAGGTTATATACCACATTGGAACGAAATCATGTCGAGAAGTGTGAATGAACTAGAAGTCTCAAGAAAACTGTTATATGTAATTTGTTCAAGAGCTAAACAAAACCTTCATCTTATTAGCGAAAGTGGAAGAACGACTAGAAGAGGCGTTGAGCTTGAAAATACACCTTTACTAATTAATAAAAACTATAATTATGATTAACAATTATTTTGTCGTTGATCTAAATTATTTTGAATGTTTATATTTAGTGCTAAATGAAATATGAGCAAAAGTAGGATCAGCTATAAAAACCAATCCTACTCCAAACTATCCCTACAAATTCGGATTTAACCACTTCTCAGCAGTCTTCATATCCCAGCCTTTACGCTCAGCATAACTCTCTAACTGGTCACGGCTGATTTTACCGACGTTGAAATACTCACTATCAGGATGTGAGTAATAGAATCCGCTGACCGATGACGCAGGCCACATTGCATAGCTTTCAGTTAGCGTCGTACCAATCGCATCTACTGTACCCAGCCAATCAAACAATTTGCCTTTTTCCGTATGCTCAGGGCAGGCAGGGTAGCCAGGTGCAGGGCGGATACCGACGTATTTTTCTTTAATCATCTCATCATTAGTGAGTGACTCAGTTGGTTGATAGCCCCAATATTCTTTACGGATGAGCTCATGTAGATGCTCAGCGAATGCTTCAGCTAAGCGGTCAGACAGTGCCTGTACCATGATGGCGTTGTAGTCATCGCCTGCTGCTTTATATTGCTCAGCGAGTGCTTCTGTACCGACGATTGAGACAGTAAAACCGCCCAAGTGATCGGTATGCGTCTCTGATGGTGAGATGAAGTCTGCCAAGCTAAAGTTTGGCTTGCCGCTAGCTTTGTCGCTTTGCTGACGTAAGTGCTCAAACTGATAGGTTGGTTTGCCACCATCAGCAGGCGCATTGTCATAGACTGTGACCGTATCGGCTCCAGTACGGCGCGCGGGCATCAGTTTAAACACCCCTTTCGCTACGATTGATTTTTCATCAATCATTTTGTGTAGTAACTCTTCCGCATTTTCAAACAGATCACGAGCTGCTTCACCGACCACATCATCTTGCAATATTTTCGGGTATTTACCGGTCAGACCCCAAGAGATAAAGAACGGTGTCCAGTCAATATAAGGTAGTAGGTTGGCGATTGGATAGTCATCCAATATCACTTGTCCTAGCTTATTTGGCACTGGTGGCACATAGGCTTCCCAATCATATTGAAAGCCAATCTTGACCGATTCGGCATAGGTGACTTTGGCAGCTTTTGGTTGACGCTTAGCCAGACGCTCACGCACTTTGACATACTCTTCACGGGTCTCATCGATGAGCGCTTGACGGTGCTCTTTCGACAGCAATTTGGTCACCACGCCGACTGAGCGCGAAGCGTCCGATACATAGATGACGCCATCATTTTGATATTGTGGCTCGACCTTGACAGCAGTATGCGCTTTCGACGTCGTTGCACCGCCGATCATCAATGGTAGTGTCATGCCGCGCTCTTGCATTTGCTTGGCGACATAGACCATCTCATCGAGACTTGGGGTAATCAGACCAGACAGACCGATGATATCGACTTTTTCTGCGATGGCAGTATCGAGGATTTTTTCACATGGCACCATGACGCCCAAATCGACGATATCATAGCCGTTACAGCCAAGCACCACGCCGACGATGTTTTTACCGATATCATGCACGTCGCCTTTGACGGTTGCCATTAGGATTTTACCTTTGACCTCGCCTTCGACTTTTTCCGCTTCGATATACGGGTTTAGCCATGCGACCGATTGCTTCATTACACGGGCAGATTTTACGACTTGCGGTAGGAACATTTTACCAGCACCGAATAGGTCACCGACGATATTCATACCGTCCATGAGTGGCCCTTCGATAACTTCTAGCGGTTTAGGATACTTCTCCCATGCTTCTTTGGTATCCGCTTCGATAAAGGTGGTCACGCCTTTGACCAGTGCGTGGGCGATACGTTCTTCTACCGTGCCTTCGCGCCAGCTCATATCGACAGTACTATCTTTTTTCTTGCCGCCATCTTGATAGTTTTCAGCGACCGTCATCAGGCGCTCAGTGGCATCTTGACCAGTTTCACCTTGATTACGGTTGAGCATGACGTCTTCGATAGCGTCACGGGCTTCCTTTGGAATATCATCGTACAGCTCAAGCATGGCTGGGTTGACGATACCCATGGTCAGGCCGTTTTTGATCGCGTGGTATAAGAATACGGAGTTGATCGCTTCACGGATCGGGTTACCACGGAAACTAAACGAGACGTTGGATACGCCGCCCGAGACCATCGCGTTTGATAGATTTTCCGTGATCCAGCGTGTGGCATTGATAAAGTCAGCGCCGTAGTTATTGTGCTCGGTGATACCCGTGGCAACGGCAAAGATGTTTGGGTCAAAGATAATGTCCTCGCTAGGGAAGCCCACTTCGTTAACCAGTACATCATAGCTGCGTTTAGATATTTCAATCTTGCGCTCGTAAGTGTCAGCCTGTCCGTCTTCATCGAATGCCATAACGATAATCGCGGCACCATAACGCATGCATAATTTGGCACGCTCAACGAATTCAGCATGACCTTCTTTTAACGAGATAGAGTTGACGACCGATTTACCCTGCGTACGTTTAAGACCTTCTTCGATTATGTCCCATTTAGACGAGTCAATCATCAGTGGTACACGGCTGATATCTGGTTCGCCTGATACGAGGTTGACGAAATGAATCATCGCCTGCTTGGAGTCGAGCATGCCTTCGTCCATATTGATATCGACGATTTGCGCGCCGCCTTCGACCTGATCGCGAGCGACATCGAGTGCTTCGGTATAGGCTTCGGTTTTAATCAAGCGTAGGAATTTTTTGGAGCCTGTGACGTTGGTACGCTCACCGACATTGACAAACAAGCTATCAGAGTTGATGGTAAATGGCTCTAGACCAGACAAGCGGCAGGCAGGTGCTATCTCAGGGATGACACGCGGCGGATAGTTTGCTACGACTTTAGCGATTTGACGGATATGCTCAGGCGTCGTACCACAGCAGCCGCCGACGATATTTAAGATACCTGCTTTGGCAAACCCTTCAAGCAGAGCAGCCGTTTCTTCAGCGGTTTCGTCATACTCACCAAACTCATTGGGCAGACCAGCGTTTGGATGCGCAGAGACAAAGGTATCAGCTATGTTTGACAATGTCTGAATATGTGGACGCAGCGCATCAGCACCTAGCGCACAGTTAAAGCCAACAGATAGAGGCTTGGCATGGCGGATAGAGTTATAAAATGCCTCGGCCGTTTGACCAGATAGCGTGCGACCTGACGCGTCGGTAATCGTACCCGAAATCATAATTGGCAATTCAAAGCCAATATCGTCGAACACACCAGTGATTGCAAATATCGCCGCTTTGGCATTTAGCGTATCAAAAATTGTCTCAATCAAAATGATATCGACGCCGCCTTCTATCAGGCATAAGGTCGCTTCACGGTAGTTGAGTACCAACTCATCAAAGGTAATATTACGAAATGCAGGATCATTGACATCAGGCGATAGCGAGCACGTACGTGACGTCGGGCCCACGACACCTGCAACGAAGCGCGGTTTTTCAGGCGTTTTTGCGGTAAATTCATCCGCCGCTTCTCGAGCAATCTTGGCCGCTGTCCTATTTAGTTCTGGCACTAGATACTGCATGTCATAGTCAGCCATCGACAGACGCGTACCGTTAAAGGTATTGGTCTCGATGATATCAGCGCCCGCCAGCAGATGATCGTGATGAATGTCTTTAATCATGTGTGGCTGAGTCAGTACTAGCAGATCGTTATTGCCGCGTACATCTTGGTCGATATCGGCAAAACGCTCACCACGATAATCTGCTTCTTCTAGCTTATAGGTCTGAATCTGCGTACCCATCGCACCGTCTAACATCAAAATGCGTGATGCCATTTGCTCAGTGATACGGGCACGAGCGGTTAGTTGCTGCTCTTTAAATGGAAATACAGCAGGTGGTGTCAATATAAAGTCATTAGCGGATGAGGAACTAGAGGCGGTATCGGTATGAGAATCGTTTGGTGAGGTCGTCGTTGGAATCATAGGTGTGCTGCTTATATCGTAATTATTAAAAAAAGAAGGAATAACAAACCAGTAGCGTGCAGAGTCTCACGAAGAGGACCGCAAATTTGCATTATTTTAGCATGAAAAGTTTGCTACATAGGGATACTGCATATTCCTCTTTGGCAATAGATAAATAGGAGGAGAGCTAAGTAACAAAGCAAGGTATTAGAGTCTATTTCATAAAGCAGATACGCACAAATGAATATCATTTCGCTAGGGGCTTACATAAAGCTTTTCTTTTGCAAATGAAAGCCAACGGGAATGCTCAGAAGTCAGACAGAATTTACACCCATACTACAAAAAATTGCGCAAAGGCAGGTTGATAAAGATTGCTTACATGTTAATTTAATTTCAGAAATACAAGGTCTTAGTAAGTCCTACTTATAAATATAGGCTCATTTATTAGCAGCAACTGGTATCAGAAGTATCGGTATTAGCAGTACGGTATGGTGAGCAAATGGCATTAGCAGGCAGGATGATCTGTAAGACAGTAATACCATAGTTGAAACAATACTAACGTCAAAGAAATTCAAATCATTAAGGAAAATGTTATGAAACTTACTAAAATTGCCACCATCGGTACATTGGCTATCTCAATCGCAGGTCTAAGTGCTTGTAATAATATGATGCCAGCAAAGACGGGCGATATGAAAGCACCAATGCACAGTCAGAGTATGGCTAAGATGAATGTTGTACAAGTTGCCCAAAGCAATCCTGATTTCTCAGTATTGGTAGAAGCGGTACAAGCAGCAGGCCTAGTCGATATGTTGTCTGATCCTAATGCTCACTATACGGTATTTGCACCGACCAATGCTGCCTTTATGCAAGCATTGCAAGAAACCGGTATGACTAAAGCGCAGTTATTTGCCAATAAGCCACTATTAACCAAAGTATTGGGTTATCACGTAGTCGCTGGTGATATGGCTATGTATGCCAAAGACGTGAAGCCTGGTAACGTGATGACTGCTAGCAAAGACACGTTAATGGTGACCAAAGAAGGCAAACTAATGGATGAAAACGGTCGTACAACGAATATCGTGAAGACTGATATCGCTGCCAACAATGGTGTTGTCCATGTAATCGATAGAGTATTATTGCCTAAATAAGTATTAGCTGAGGCATATCAACTGTATTTATTGCAAGACTAAACAGCCATTGTTTGTGATGATTTCACTATTAGACAATGGCTGTTTTAGACTTTAGAGCTTTATCTATATAAGTTCCTATTTAGGTTGGAATTTTTTAAATAAAAATCCGAAAATAGTTAATCCACATCATTTTGTCTCAAATATCGCAATAACTGATATACAAGCAAACAATGCTATATACGTGATTGATACAGTGTTGCTACCTAAGTAAATACCATTTGAAAATTAAACAGTTAGACTGAGAACTATCAATATAACGGACTAAATAGTATGACTAAGTAATTAATACGTTTATCAATCATTGGTCACCATTATATTTATCGAAAGTTATTAATTTAAATAAATCCCTTAATCAATTATTTATCCAAAAAGGAATTACCTATGTTAAAGAAGAATTTGTTATCTATCGCAGTTGTAACCGCAGCCATGTCACTAGCAGCGTGTAACGACACTGAAACTGTTGCAGAGCCAACTGAACCAGAAGCGACTGAAGAAATGGCAGTTGAGCCAGTTGCTGAAACAGAAGCTGTTGAAGCAGAGCCAATGGCCGAAATGGACATGGAAGCGACTCAAACTATCGCTGAAATCGCAGCAGAGAACGAAAACCTAACTATCTTAACCGCTGCGCTACAGGCTGCTGGTCTTGATACCATGCTAATGGAAGAAACTAAGCATACTGTATTTGCACCAACTGATGAGGCATTTGCGCCAGTACTAGAAAAACTAGGCGTGACCAAAGAAGAGTTATTGGCCAATACAGACTTGCTAAAAACTGTCCTTCCTTACCATGTACTAGCAATGGAAGTTAAAGCGGCTGATATTCCATACGGTACTGAGATCGAAACAGCGAATGGTAAAACTATTACTATCAGTGAAGATAACGTGATTACCGATGCTACTGGTAACACAGCAAATATCACTGGTACAGATATTATGGCAACCAATGGTGTGGTTCATACTATCGATGCAGTGTTAATGCCTGAATAAGCTATTTCTTAGTTTGTAGGTTTTGAATCTACAAGTTAGTTAAAGAAAGCCTAGCCATCGCGCTAGGCTTTTTTACGTCTGTGAATTAAGAACGCAGAAATCAAGAATAGGGAAGTTAAGGCGCAGAAGTTTAAGCGATGAGATAAGCTATGGGTTAACTATACGGGTGCGGCTACCTAATTAAGATAAAGTAGTCTAGTGCTAAAGCGAGCTCTATAAAGAAGATAAGCAAAATACAAAATATCAGTTATATGTTATTTCGAATACAGATTAATTTTGAGAATAAAAGGGCAGTTTTAAAGCATTAAATCAGCTCGTATGAACGTAGGTTTTGATGTTTTTTCGGTAAGCTATTCTGTAGCGGTGTAGAAAAATACCCAAACAAAAAAGCCCGAGAACATGGTCTCGGGCTTTTTTTTATTCAATAAGATTAAATAGCAATCTTATTAAATCAACTTACACTTTATCTTTACGTAATGGATCAGCGTTCATGCTTTTTTGCTGTGCTAGATGACGCTCTTCCCAATACGGTGCGTTTTTGATACCGAATTTAGTAGGATCAAAACTATAGCGAGTTACGCCAGCTTTGCGCTGAGCTTCATAGTCTTTAAGCATAGTAAGTGTTGGACGAGCCACGATGAAGATGACAAGAATACCAACAATGTTAAGCCAAGCCATAAGACCAACACCGATATCACCGATTGCCCAGATATAACCAGCTGAGTTTAGACCACCATAAGCAACCATCGCCATGATAAGAACTTTCACTAGGAATAGACCAGTTCTGTTCGCACTACGACCAAGGAATCGTGTTAAGTAAGCCACGTTTACTTCAGCGATGTAGTAGTAAGCCAGAATTGTTGTAAAGGCAAAGAAGAATACAGCGATTGCGATAAAGGCATTACCAAACGTACCGTATACAGATTCCATTGCCATTTGCGTGAACGCAGGAGCATTGATTTCAGTAGTAGCAGCAACGTTCTGTACGATGAACTGACCATCTGGTAGCGTACCTTGAATGTTGTACATACCAGTAGACAAGATCATGAATGCAGTAGCAGAACATACTAGTAATGTATCAACATATACTGAGAATGCCTGAACTAGACCCTGCTGTGATGGATGCTCAACTTCAGCAGCAGCAGCAGCGTGAGGACCTGTACCCTGACCAGCTTCGTTAGAGTAGATACCACGTTTCACACCCCAACCGATCGCAGCACCAAAACCTGCTTGTGCAGTGAATGCATCACCAACGATCATACCAAATACATCTGGAATCAAGCTGAAGTTGCTGAACATGATGATTAGCGCTAGGGCAATATAACCTAATGCCATGAAAGGTACTGCAAACTCAGTGAAGGTTGCAATACGCTTAATACCACCAAAGATGATGATACCTAGCACCACTAAGATGATAGCCAAGCCGACCAAACGCATAGAGCCAACTTCTAGGCCTGCAACGTTCATGATCGTACCTTCGCCCATTACCTGTGCAAATGCACTGATAACACCGTTCGCCTGTACACCAGGTAAGAACATACCACATGATAAAA
>Ga0209295_1000195_pt1 | contig 50167 bp, 48 predicted proteins | sample Porto_5metaG_FD_187428 | JGI IMG/M metagenome (GOLD analysis project Ga0209295, IMG submission 187428) | Marine algal microbial communities from Porto, Portugal - Porto_5 metaG (SPAdes) (version 2) | ecosystem: Host-associated > Algae > Red algae > Unclassified | place: Portugal: Porto... | reverse complement strand
GGTAATTAGGCTAACGAAAGCATAATTCGCTATTTATCAGCATAATAAAAATTGTAATAAAGTTAATTTAAAATAAAATGCAAATTAACGTAAATTATTGATAATGAGAAATTTACCTAATTACCCAGTTCCCTAATTACCCAATGTCCAATGTCCAATTACCCCAAATGAAGCAGTTATTTTTTTTATATGTTCCAATAAATTTGATGCGTCCCGAATGCTTTCGCGGATAGGGAATTTAATGAAGTGAATTAAACTTATTAAAATTTTAGATATAATTGACATTGAGGGTTTTATGTGTTTTTTCTAAAAATGTACCAAAGTGTTTTTTTAGAAAAATACAATGTGCACAGTTTAAGATAAAATGACATATAAAATAATTGCATTTTTTTTGAACAAAAATGTGATTCATGCGATAAATTAAAAAGAACTTATATTTTTTAATCAAAATTATCGCTATGAATCACATACCGACAAAGATGCAAAAAGAAGACTTTGATTTATACATCCGTCCCTTTCTGACTACGGCCAAAGAGGTTACATCAGTCTGATTCCTCTACATCTCATTTTCAACGGTATTTTGTATAAGCTCTATTCAGGTTGTCAGTGGAAATCACTGCCTACCAAAGAGTTTATGGACGAAGAAAAAGACATTGAATTGAGCTACCAAGCCTTTTACCATCACTTTCGTAAATGGTCAAAAGACGAGAGCTTATACTACGTTTTCAGGGCTTCGATGATTGCCATTTTAATGCATATCAATCTAAGTGAAATCAATTTGGATGGTACACATACTATTGCTAAAAAAGGTGGGGAAGCCGTTGATTATCAGCGTCGTAAACGAGCTAAGACCAGTAATATTTTACCGATTACCGATAGAATCGGTAACGTTGTCGGCTTCTTGCCTTTAACAGCAGGCAATCATAATGATGCCTATAAATTAAAACAAAGAATGACCGATTTTTTCAAATGGTTCAATACTTTGAATATAGGGTCTTTACGAGGGGCATACTTTAATGCCGATGCCGCTTTTGATGTTAAAGCAGTTCGTAAAGTGATTTTCAATTATGGTTTGATACCCAACATTCCTGAAAACAGCAGAAACCGAAAAGGGGTAAAAAAAGGGCGAAAGAGATTATTCAACCAAAAGGTATATGATAATCGATATACCAATGAACGAACTCACGCTTGGGCAGATAAGTTCAGAGGCATTTTAATTCGATTTGACCGAAAAGCCGACTATTGGTTAGGGGCAAATCTCATTGTCTTTGCTATGATTAATTTTCGCCATGTATTTAAAAAATAAAACATGTGTGCGCTTTGTGTTTTTCTGAATCAAGCAAATGGTATCAAATTTGGCGAAAACGCTAATCGATTCTTTATCAATTATATCTGAAAAAATTAAAAGTTTAATTTACTTCGTAGTTTAAAATGTCACTAAGTAGGGAAATGGTTTTGTGAATTAAGCACTGTTTTTGGAAAGGTATCATAGACAGTGAATACTCTATAAAGTTAATGAAAAATCTACATAAAACCAAATATATTTATATAAAATAATTTTTTAGTTAACTGAAATGTAGTTTTTAGCGTTGTTGCCCAGCTTACTTTTCACCCCACTCCGCTTATACTTCCCTATCCTATACCGCTGGGGCATTGCAACTTTTCAAAGAAATTAAATCAACTCTCAAGCAAAGATAGCTTCGCAAAAAGTAGTGTCAAGGGTATATAAACGAGTTGCTTTACACACAAAGCCTCTCCCACAAACTCGCCCTTGACACAACTTTTTGCTTTCGCGGGTAGCTGCTTACGAGTTGATTTTATGTCTTGTTGTATTTACTTTTGGTGAGTGGTTATTTTTGGGAAACTAAAAAAGGCAATACCAACGGTACTACCTTATAGAACTTGCTTTTGTTTTTAGGTTATTTTAGTTTTTTGATACTTGAATTTTTGAGTAGTGAAGTCATTTGAGTAATTGCAATTTGATTAAGTTGTTCGATACGTTCCTGTGAGGTCAATCCTTGTCGAATGAGAACAGCGTTGATACTTTCGAGATTGGAGAGTATAACGAGTTGTTCCAAAGTAGCTTCGTCTCTCATGTTGCCTTTGGCTTCGGGATTTTCACTACGCCACTGGGCAGCCGTTTTTCCGAATAAGGCAACATTGAGCATATCCGCTTCGGTAGCATAGACCATTGCTTTTTGTTGGGCGGTAAGTTCCGGTGGAATCAGTCGTTCTTTAATCGCATCGGTGTGAATGGTGTAATTGACTTTAGCGAGGGTACGTTGCAGATTCCAGTCGAGTTGAAGACGGTCATTTTCTTCGGCTTTGAGTCGTTGAAATTCTTTGATGAGATAAAGTTTGAATTCTACCGACATCTAAGAGGCAAATTCAAAGGCAATATCCTGATGAGCATACGTACCACCATATCTACCTGATTTTGAGATAATACCGATAGCCCCTGTTTGTTCAATCCACTTTTTAGAACTCAAAACAAAACTATTCAAACCGACTTGCTTTCTAAACCCGTCGAATTCGACGGGTTTAAAATCCGGATTGTGTAAGGATTCCCAAAGCCCTAATAGCTCAATCGTATTCCTGTTACGTAACCAATTTCTTATCACGTCATTAGTATGTTGCGTTTCTTGATAGCGGGCTATATCAGTGAGCGAAATGTAATCCGTCTCCTGCATTAAATTGATTTTAACCTCAATTTCTTTGACCATAATTTTTCTATTTTTTGCCATAATATTGATTTTCAGTTAAGGGAAGACGAAAAAAATAATCTACCCGTCTGAATTGTTCTTTTTCTTATATGTTTCACTAAATCTTCCTTACGTAGCTCGGCTATGCGCGTCAAATTTAGCCAAACATATAAAAAATAACTTCTTCATTTGGGGTAGATTATTTTCTTCCTCTTCCCTAACCAAATTGCAGTTGTATTATCGCATGGACGATATGAATTGTCCAATTTTAATTTTACCGAATTCGGTACAATTGAAGTGGCTTGCCAATCCGTCTAATTCACTTCACTAATACACCGTGAATTCATTAAAAATCTCTTGTCTTATTTACATCTTTTATGGTAGGGTGAATCTAAGAAGAACAGCACTTACATCTTTTGGGAAGCATAGAATCAGTGCAAAGACTAACAACAAAAATCAGATAATCAGGATAGTCAAGCGGCATCAAAGGAATTAACCGTTTTCTAATTTTCCCTTCCTTATTTAATGCTTCAAAACTTTCGTAATCAGGTATTTAACAAGGATGTGTTAGAGGTTTTGCGTTCCCTTCCCGATGATTGTTTGGATATGGTTTATGGCGACCCGGACTATGGCGTTGGTATAAATTATTCCGGCAGAGAGTACCTTACAAAATGGAATGATTATATCGAATGGTATATCGAACTAACGCGGGAGTGTATGCGCGTGCTGAAGCCTACGGGCAATTTATTTATGATAAATTACCCCAAGCAAAACGCGCATTTGCGAGTGAGATATTTGGAGGAAAACGCTCATGATGTTTGGGATTATGTTTGGGTGTATAATTCAAATATTGGTCACAGTCCACGCAAATTTACACGGGCGCACCGCAGCATTCTTCATGCGACCAAATCGAAGGACAATCATTTCTACAAAGACAATGTTGCCCTTCCTTACAAGAAGTTGAATGACAAGCGGATTCAAAAACTTATTGCTGAAGGTCGTAAAGGACGAATGCCCTACAGTTGGTTTTACTTTAATCTGTTGAAAAACAGGTCAAAAGACAAGACCAAACATCCCTGCCAAATACCGCTTGGTTTAGCTGAAATGCTTATCAAATCCTGCACACAACCCGGTGATGATTGCTTTATTTTATTCGGTGGAAGTGGTAAGGAATTGACACTTTGCAGAGACTTGAAACGCAATTTTATTTCCTGTGAAATTCATCCTGAATACTATCAAATGATTACAGAAAGCCTTGAAAAACAAAAAGATACCACAACCACTTAACTTTCCTTTCAATCAAATTCTTTTCACAATTCAATTCATAATCATGAGAATATTACTGAAAAATTTGTTTGGTATCGGCATATTGGATTTGCAACGATGTAGTGAGATTTTATCCGAATGTGATGTCAACACAAATGACTTTGCAGACTTCATCAAATCGCAAGCCGAAAGTCAGAGCATTGACCCGTTCAACATGGATATTATCGGACTCGCGCATGATTACATCCTCAAAATCGCCAAGCGCGAAATTGAGTAACATACCGGAACGACGTTTGCAAATTCAGTTTGTGTATCGGCGAATAGTCTGGCAACTGACTTTGATTATTCGCCCACAGATTCCGATACCATGCAGATACAATTAGAAATGATTCCCGAAGGACAACGCAGCCATTTATTGAGTTATTTTATATCACAAGTGATGTGATGAAGCCCTGATTTTTCGGGGCTTTTTGTTTGAAGATTACTCGCTTTGAAGTCTTTCGATATATTCCACAAATTCCCTGTCATGGAACTCCTTGATTTGCTCCCAAACAGTCGCTTGAAGTGGAAAATTCAAAAACCTTCTAATATCGTTTTCTATCCCTTCAAAAGAATCAAACTGACCTAATTTTGTGGCGATATACACCGAGTACATTTACATAATGACCTGTTGGATGTAGTTGTGTTCAATGGTCGTGATTTTTGAAGCGTCTTTTTTGGTATTGAAAATAGAGGCGAGTTCGGGCTTTTCGATAAGTGTTTCTTTGATTTTTCGGTAACTCTCACCCAACTGTAGAAGATGCCCCACTTGCCGTGAACGGTCATCATCCTGATATGATTTTGCTGCCAAGTAAAATCCAAGTACAAGGAAAATGGTTTGGATGATGTCAAATAAATGCTGTTGGAGTAGTTGCCAGAACATACTCCAACAGTATAACAGTTTTCGCGGTAGTCTCAAGCCTTGTAATCGGGAATATCCCGCTTGGCATTGGCAAGCACATAACGTGGCACATATACAATTTCCTCGTCTGCACCACATCCGGCAGATTCGGGGAGGTTAGCTTTGAGCGCACTCGTCACCCGCACACCGATGATTGCAAAGTCTCCGTTTTCTAATTCAAAGACATCGGGGCAACCGTCGGCAGCAATGCTTTTCTTGCCTTCGGGCAATGTGTGAGGGTCTTTTCCGCAGCGTTTTTTGATTTTCAAATTATCCATAATGAAGCGATTTTATTTGTACAAAAAGAGAATATCGGTCAAATGTAGGGATAAAATTTAAAAAATAACCACTTTAAAGTTACATATTTTGTAGTAGTACCTTAAAATGAGTGTTTTGTCTTTATTTACCCCATGAGAAAGCCACATAATGAATACACAAAAAAGCAATTGGAAAATCTTGGCAAGCGAATCAAAACACTGCGTAAAGAGAAAGAGTCAAGCTATGAACAATTTGCTTTCAAAAATGAGATTCACCGTGTTCAATACGGGCGCTACGAAAATGGCGGCGATATGAAATTCAGTAGTTTGATGCGTGTGTTGCAGGCGTTGGATATTTCACCGAAGGAGTTTTTTTCGGAGGGCTTTGGTGATTTGCCGGAGGAGGAGGAAAAGTCTTGAACCGGAGTTAAAATGAGAGGGGTAAATTCCGAAGAATCTCCCCTCTAAACTATACAATAAAACCTGTGTTTCGGAGCTATGCTTTATACGGAGGTTTTATTGATATTCACCTTTAAAAATCAATTATGGAAAATTATTGTCATTACAAGGAGTGTAACCTTTAGATGGTAGTTCAACAGTCGTAGTTTTACAAGTACATATTTGTACTTCTCCTTGTTTTTTCTTGTTTTTGTACGAAACCAAGTAGTCGTAATTTCCTGCATATAACTTTGCAGTTTTATAAGTATTTGCCTCGACTTTTATATCATTATAGTTAATATTAACCCATGTATCACGCCTTGTAAGATTAGAAAATGTTACCCATCCAAAACTTTGTCTTGCATATGGAGGTAACTCTATATCAACCACATCACCAGTAGGTGGGTCATCTCCACACCCTCTACAACTAGACAATAATATGATTAAGCCCATAGTTACTAAAATTACATTTAATATATTTTTAATATTTTTCATTGTATAGCAATTTAAAAATGAAATAATTACAATCAAGGAAAAGTATAACCCACCGAAATACCGGCGTAATAAGGTGCAAAAAACACTTCCGGGTCTTCTCCTTCATTTTTGAGGTTTCCCAAAAGAGGCGACAAACCGACACGTAGGTTAAACCCTCCTTCTTCTTCTTGATAACGGAAGCCGAGAAACATGGTTGATACCAATCTTGCTTGTTCATCATAAGCGTCAAGAAGTCCGATTTTTCCATAAGTCATACCTATACCTATCTCAAAATACTTACTGTCTTTTCCGAGCAAATAGTTCAGGCTAAGTGGGAGTGTGTAGCCTTCAAATTTCCCAATATTGATATAACCAATGCCTGCTCGAAAGCCCGGTCCATCGGCAGACTTAGTAAACCGACGGTCATAATTGAAGGTCAATAAGCCGCCTTGTCCTAGTATCTCGATGAATACCGCCTGTTGTGGATTAGGAAGTGGTACTCTCTGTGCGGATACCTCTGTTGGTAGAAAAAAATATCCTGCCATGAGGTACATAACGATTTTTAAAATGTTTTTTTTCATTGTATAATTTTTGATTTTAAATTAGCCAAATTGCTTACCCGATAACATGATGTGAGCTACTAAAGCCGCTATTCCCAATAGTAAAATACCGTAGCCGATTAAAGAAGAAGGTCCGGCATTTTTGAGCAATAATACAGCTATGAAAATACCGACAACACCAAGAGTCAATCCCAAAAGGAATCCAGCAAAATGAAATTTTTTATCGGTATTGATATACTCGGTTTGGATATTCGGTATATGTCCTTTTCTGACTTGTTTTTTGACTTTTCTTTGTGCCAATTTGAAGACGATTTTATCGCGTAGTTTCAATTTCTTTCCGGTCTTATCTTGAATATTTCGGACATTGAGTGTGAGAAATTCCTCTACACTCCCAACCCCAAATTCACTTTGTAAAAACTGTGTTTGCTCCGGCGTTACAGGCTTTATAACTGCCGTGCTGATGCCGGGCAGCAAGCCCAGCATAAGCACCAACAATAAGTGCAATACTCTGATTTTCATAATATTTATTTTGGTTATTTTAATGGCTTGGGTTGGAAAGAAAGTCCAACGTTTACGATGCCTTTATAGCCAAATCCGAACTCGGCGAATATGCCTAAGTTGGTGCCGAATCTGAAGCCCAATAAGTTTGCATGAAAATTGGGATAAGGGTCGTAGATTTCGTTATAACCACTGAAAGTTTCGGGGCTGGTATCATTGTCGTTAAAAACATCGTACAATAATGTGCCGCCGCCGCCCAGACTGAAATACATCTGGAATGACTCGGTAGTGATGTAGCGATAATCCAACTCAAACGCGCCTGTCAGGAAGTACAACTTTTGGTCGCCAACCACCACATCTTGAGACATGACGTTTGAGTTGATTTGTTCGTAAGTGACCGACGCGCCGATAGTGAGCCTGTCGTAAGGAGCAACTTTAAGGCTGACCCGACTTGCTCCAGTATGTTGAAAATCGGTACGTTGTACATTTCCAAGCGAGAAGATTTGCAAGCCTAATTCAGAGATTGCATTGCCTACTTCATTGGTAGTTCCCCTTCCCCAACCCAGAGCAAATTCGGTTACTCCTCGTTTTTGGGCGTTCATGTCGGTAATGCTGATAAGTGAGGCTAATATCAGCGCGAATAATGAATTAATTTTCATATTTTTATATTTTATTTGTGATGAAATCGGTTTTGTTTTAAGCAAGACTTCCCCTATCTTCTCCGTAGGAGAAGCCCCGAATTTTTCTATTCTATTGTTTGTAAAAAAGCCTGTTATGGATAGGCTTATGATGTGATTTTATGCTCCACAATTACCGGATTAATCGATATATTCTATATCAATATGTATTTCATGATATCCGGCAATATCATTTATTAGAAGTATTGTTTCTCTATCCTCCGTCAATGATTCGCCCAGTGTTTCTTCTAATTCTATCTTGCAATAATCTGTATTGTCGGTAGCGGATTTTGATTGTTCGTTCATAAAATCACTTTCGCAGCCTTGATAATACTGCTCACTACCTGCAAGTGGCGCACCTTTCGCTCTTATTTTTACACCAGTCATATCCTCATTCGTCGAGCCTATATGGGTTACTTTTAAAGGAATCGCAGCGTCACGAGGTATATTATCAATCGTAGCATCCTCGTCATAAGTAAATGTTGTACCGTTGATAGTCATTTGCAATTCAAACTTACTTGCTCCCGAAGTGCTACTACATGGTGTAAATACAGCATTTCGTGTTTCTTGCTCGTGTTCGTAGCCGGTTGTGATTGTAGGACAGGCAAGTTCTTCGATACCTTCGTTGATGCCATCTCCAATGTTATCCCAAGTGTCATCGCAAGCTGTAAAAAATACGCTGAATGAGATGAGGATAAATCCGAATTTAAAAAAATGATTTTTCATAATATTAAATTTTTTGATTAAGTAAAAAAGTTTCGTTTAAGCACAGACCTCCCCTACCTCCACCCGTAGCGTGAAGTCTGAATTGTCTTTAAATTTATGTATTAAATGCTCTTAATGTGTGTGATATGCACGGGCGCGTGTGAGTCACGCCCGTGCTTGTTAGTATGTGTTATTCAGGTCGGGGAGTTGCGGAAAATGTTCCGTTACTTGCTCCCCAAAAGATTTTATCCTTACCATTCACATCGCCATCTAAATTAAAATCGGGAATTAGATAAAATCCAAAAGAACCGTTGTCTTCACTCCAAGGAATTTTATCATTTCCGTTTACATCATAAATATCTTCATCTGCATTACCCGCTATCATTACCCAAATATCATCGCTTATCTCTTTTTGCCCTGTACCTGTTCCATTGGCGTTGTATGAATCACTTTTTGTAAAGTCCACCCTGTTATATGCGCCTCCAAGCATTTCCGCATACATGATAGGAAGGTGATTGCGATGCTTAACGACAAGATAGAATGAATCTATTTTATTGGGCGGTGTTAGTTTGACAGGATAAGTGCCGCCTGCATTAACGAGTCTTCCATTTCGCTGCAATAATACAGGAGCTTCGTAAATTGTTGTTCCCCAATCATTAATGTCTCGCAATTCGAGTAAGAGCCAATCAACGGGGGCATTTTCTCCCCCCACTTCCAGAACACTACTAAATGCAGAATGATAGCCTGTATATGGATTTACTTTTGGTATCAGCGTGCCATTTAGTAAACTCTCTTTCATTACTATCGTGCTATCTTGTTGATATGTCCCTTCAAGAATAACATCAACGCCCAGTAGTATATCATTAAGGCAACCTTCAGAAAAACCTAACACTACTTCAAAAGTAGCGGGTTGGTTGCCTGACTCCGTAACTATCACATCATAAACACCCGGAGCAAGTCCCGTAGCTATATTCGTATTATTTGAAGGATCGTGACTCCATGCATAAGTATATGAATTATCGCTTACAGGCTGCACTTCTATTCTTCCCGAAGAATTACAAGTTGGTTGTGTCACCATTGCATGAGCAAGTGTAGGGTTTAAATCCCCTCCTTGATTGTCAGGAGAAACCATAACTTCCTGTCCCGCAACCGGATAATTCTCACCTTCTGCTATATTAATGATGCCTCTACTGCCGTTAAATAATGTAAAAGGTTCTTCATCACCACCTTGCCATATTTCATCCAATATCAATTGTGCAACACGTCCCGTAAGTGTATCGGGGCTTTGGTCTTGTTGTGAAATACCTACGCTAAATACTTTGCTCAAAGGATTGAATACCTCTACCAAACCAAGTGAATCTCCAAGTGATGAATTGCTGGTATCTACACGGATATCAGGTGCTTCATCGAAGCCCGTATATTCAATGTCAAAGGCAACTCCATGTATGACAACAGGCTCTCCATCAATATGACGCAGATAGACATCGTACCGTCGTGATATTTTATTATCGTTTGTATAAGTTTCCTCTATCAACTCAAATTCAAGTATATAATCCTCTGAAAAAAGCCCCATACGATTGCTACTCACTATCGGGCGGATAGAGTCATAATTGGCTATAATGGCTTGTAAATCGTCTTGATTGATAATACCGTTGCCGTTGCCGTCTTGATGTTTGTTGTTGACTCCTGCAACGCTGTACATCCAATCATCTACGACGTAAGGTCCCCACTCTACACCTGTATTATCGCGTGCTATGCCTATCTTCCCATAAGCCCAGCCCCAATATAAAGCATCAAAGTTATCTACAATACCATCTGCATTGAAGTCTCCCGGATAGACGGGGAGTGAAGACGGGGCGAAATCGAAATCCGCACTTCGCAGTGTGAAATTTTGATGATATTCTGACGGATTTGTAATAACAGCATTACTTATTCTGCAATAATACGTTCCGGCTATATCAGGTGTATAGGTGCTGTCACCTACGATAGTTGTAGCAAGCGCACCGTCTCTATACCATTCATAGGTATTGTATGCGACTGTACCTCCTGCATCTACCGAAAGTTGATTGCCGAGTGAAATGGTAGGGATGATTGTGTCCTGATTTGCGTAAAGAAAAGACGGAACATCCAGATACTTAATAGGTTCTAAACTCTTGAATGTAAATTTATTTTCATGAATCCAGAATTCACCGATTTGTGGTAATAGAGCAATCTCTACCGGAACATCACCTGAAAAATTATTACCATTTAATCGTAACCTATGAATATCTACCAGCCCTGCAAGTTCAATAGGAAGTTCGCCACTCAATTCATTGCCACTTAAAAATAAGTCATCTAATTTAGTCAATAATCCAAGCTCTCTGGGAATGCTTCCTGTCAGATAATTCCCCCACAAATGCAGACTGGAAAGATTTGCAAGATTGCCTAATTCCTTTGGAATTGAGCCTGTAAGTTGATTGAAATTTAGTTGTATAGAACCTAACGTAGATATGTTGCCCAGTTCTATCGGTATATCCCCTGAAAGGTGATTGTCATTTGCAAAGAAGTAGAATAACTTTGGCGAATTGCCCAATTCAGGAGGAATTGAGCCTGTCAATTCACAGTTATTCAGCCAGAGTAATCTGAGTTTTGGCATATATCCAATCCATGCTGGAATATTGCCGCCAAGCGGATTACCACTCAAATTTAAATCATCTAACTTATGTAAGCCGGAAATTTCGTCAGGGATTCCGCCAGTCAATTCGTTGAACGATAATACTAAACTAATTAAATTAGGTATATTGCCGAACCCTGCCGGAATGCTCCCCGTCAAATTATTGGCACTCATATCAACATACTGTAACTGTTGTAAATTCTCAATTTCAGGTGGAATATTTCCACTAAGATTGTTTAATTGTATTTTTAACCAATTGAGATTTATTAGATTTCCTATTTCTTTTGGAATTGTATCTGTAAGTTCACAGTTACTCAAATAAAGTTGTTTGAGTTCAATTAGGTTTCCAATTTCAACCGGGATACCACCTGTAATTGGATTACCTCCTAAATTCAAGAATGTCAATTTAGTTAAATTCCCGATTTCCCTCGGAATGATTCCGCTAAGGTTACCTCCTCCCAAATTCAAATGATACAATTCAGTTAAATTGCCAATTTCTTCTGGAATTGAACCGATAAACTCATTGCCCTCCATACTGAGTAAAGTTAAACTCAACATATTCCCCATCTCCATAGGAATCTCTCCACCGATATCATTACCATTCAAATCCAAATAAGAAAGACTTTGCAGATTATCTATCTCCGGCGGAAGTGTTCCGCTTAGACCTCGACCATATAGTATAAGTTGAGTCACACACCCATTAACAATACTCACACCCTGCCATGTACTCATCGGTTGGTTCAAATCCCATGGATTCGTCCAGTCTGCACCATTGGTGGAATTGTAGAAGGCTACTAAAGCCAGTGAGTCCGTCTGTGCACAGGTGAGTGGCGCACAGCTACCTGCGCCTGTATTGCAGAAGTCTTCCCAAGAAGGAAGCCCATTATTTTCACTGACTATAGAAAGGGAATCTAATTGACCACATAGACTTGCTAAATTAGGATAGTAGCAACCATCAATATATGTACTTCTTAAATTTATTCTTGTTAGGTTTTCTAAATTCCCAAATTCTGCGGGAATACTACCACTCAATTGTGTTGCATTACAAGTAAACGATCTTAGATTTGTGAGATTTCCTATTTCCGGTGGTAAACTGCCCGATATTGGATTAAAACTTAGAAATAATGTTTCTAATTTAGCTAAATTCCCGATTTCCGAAGGGATATTCGTAATATCATTGTAATAAATATCCAAATGTTTCAAATTACTTAAATTGCCAATTTCAGGTGGAATATCTCCACTTAAACCGGATGCTCCCATGTCTAAATTTTCAAGATGTGTCAAATTCCCTATTTCCGGCGGTATGTTTCCCAAGTCGTTACCAGATAAATACAAACTCTTCAAACTACCAAGATTACCAATTTCGGGGGGGAGTGTACCAGATAACCCAATTCCTCCTATCCATGTAGAACTACAGTCACTATGCCATTCCAGGTCAAGACAAATTACACAGCCATACTCATTTACGGTCACTCCGTACCATTCATCTAATGGTTGAGCCAAGTCCCATGTATAGCCTTCGTTCCAGTTTGCACCGTCTGTAGAGTTATACAGAGCAATCAAAGCTAAAGAGTCCTGTAACCTGCATTCTGCAATAATAGGAAGGCATAGATTATCACCAGTGTCATCGCCAATACCTACGGCATACCAAGCTGCTGCTGTCTTTTGTGCAGCATTGGAATTAATACCATAAAGTTGTTCGGCAGCCGTAACCATGGCTATACGGGCATCTATAAATTGAGCATTGCTGGACATATAGGAGAGTGCTTGGTAAGCTATTTGCGCCGCATTATCAATACCTATGCTATTTGTCATCAAATAAAAAGCATGACTTGATATACCTGAATTATAATATTTATTATTACCAAATTCATCATAGTGAGCTGCCATAGGTCGGGTCATCGTAGGGTCGTACGGGTTTTGTAGATTACGAATGCCGTTTTTTCCGCTTTCTGTTACGATTCTTTCTCCTATAATCCAGTTGTCTTCATTAGGAAGAAAAGCGGATTCTATAATGGCTGCAAATATATCAGGGTATGACTCACTCAATGCTCCGGCTTCGGATAAATCACCTCTCTGAAAATTAGATGTCGAATATTTTATGACACCATGCATATACTCATGGGCAACCATATCCATAGTAGTATAATGTGCTCGGGTGGAATCATTGCCATTTCCAAGTACAATTTTATCGCTATCCAGCCACAGGGCGTTCTCAACATCCCAGTTTACCCATGCACGTATAGGTTCATCATTTGAATAGCTATTCAGTCCATGATTTATTGAAAAGTAATCGTAAATCTGTCGTAAGCTCCAAAAGGCATCCACAGCATGAGGCGCATTATCAAAATGGGCATTAATATCTGTGATAATACTATCTTCGATATATCTATCGCCGCTACCATTATTGGTATAAAAAACCTGAATGTCTCGTTCATTGTCTTTCAGTACATACACATCGCCTTGGTCATCTACCGTAATATCCTGCAAGCCATAGTATGCCCCTACTCCGGTACCGGGTACGTCACCATGCTGCATACAGTTGATTGTCGTGATAATCTCCCCCGTATGTGCGTGTACATATACGGAAGTATGTTGATTTTTATCAGTTATCCGGTATGCCAATCCGTAATTATCTGGATTTCGTGTATATCTTTTATCAAAAATTATTAATTTCACAACAGCATCCGTCATATCAGCATGATTCGCAGCAATTTGTAGGGCTTGTGCTTCGTTGATAGCGGGCGTAGTATTGATGTTAAGGTTCTTTATTAATCCGCCGTTGGCAGATTCGACTTTATCGTTTTTTTCGTGAACGACATAGGTTGCGCCTTCTACCTCAATGCCTTTGTAGTATTGTTGGTAGCGAGTGTGCGTGTAGCCGACTTTATCCTGTCGGGCAGAAAGGAAGGTCAGGTTTTCTTCTTCACCAATGCCGATGCGAGATTTGTTTTTGACCAATTGTTTGGCATTGATAGGAGTCACAGGGCTATTTAGATAACCTCTGGCTTCTCTTTCCTTGTCAAATCTGCTTGCTTGGCTAATAGCGAGATTTAGGTTGGCGGTAACCAATAGTGTGATTAAAAATAAGAGCTTTTTCATTGTATAGTTTTTTAGTAAACGATTAGTTGTTCGTTGTTCGATAGCTCAAATGACGACATTAGTTATTAAGATTACAACCAAAAAAATCGCTCAAAATACGTGTTTTTTTATTAATTTAATAAAAATAAATTTTTATAATTACTTGGTAATCAAAAATATAATATCCGAATGTCCACATCCGAAAATATCTCAAATCAAGCGGTTTTGCCACGCGCAATTTATCTTTTAAGTCATTTTTCTGATGAAGAAAGAGATGATTTCTCCAATTTTGTTAAAGGTCAATACTTTGATACAGATGAGAAATTAGCCTTATTAGTGAAGTATTTGAAGGATAAATTTTTTAATGGGAAAGAACAACAGTTTGATGATGCTTTTAAGAAAAAAGTACATAATCTGTTATTTCCTGATATAAAATCTTCTGGAAAATTTAGCGATGAAGAACGGGCAAGATTGAATAATCGACTAAGTAAATTGAATAAATTAGGGCTTCAATTTCTACATATAAAAGGAATTGAGTCCGATAGCCTTGATGCCACAAACATCTATTATAGGCAACTTACCGACCATAAATTATCAAAATTTTTCGATAAACAACAAAAGGATGACAGAAAATTGATAGAGAAGCAAACCGAGAAGGATGTTAATTATTACCTTAAAAAATATCATGTTGAGTACCATGAACTGGATTATATGCAGAAACATGATGTCGATGCATTAATCAAGAATGGCAACTTTCCTGCGGTTGTAAATGCGCTTGATGTGTATTACTTAATCCGTAGAATCAGGTTGCAACTTTTAGGGTTTTCGATAATGAGTAGAACTCAAAAGGAATATGACCTCGAACCGATGAAATTTATTTTGGAGCAATCGAAGTTGCCTCAATATGACTGTCCTTTACTGAATATTTACAGAACCGCATACGAATTGGAATGGCATAAAAGATATGCTAACAGCGATGCAGAAAAATATGCAAGCCAATTACAAGAATTACTAAACAAACATGACGGAGAACTAATCCATGAATCAAAAGTGGACATATATACCGTTTTAACTAATTTTTACATTTACCAAGTCAAAACAAAGGATTTAACTTATAGTCGAAAAGCATTTGAATTATTCAAAGATTTGCATAATAAAGGATTGTTGGTGTCAGATAATAGAATCCGCATTGGTAAATTGAATGCTACGATTACAGCATCTTGTCATGCGGGTGAGTTTGAATGGGCAAGGAATATACTTGAAAAGTATAGAGAGAATATTTTGGAAGAAGAACGAGATAGTGTTTACAAATTCAACTTAGGACAAATAGCTTTTTATCAAAAGAAATATGAAGAAGCTGATACTTTCTTTTCAGAAGTAGAGCAAGCGACTAAGCACCAAACATATTTAATCAATTGTAGAATACTGTATCTAAAATGTCTTTATGAACTGGAAAATAGTATAAATTACGTAGAATCAAAGTGTCATTCTGCTAAAGAGTTTATCAGGACTCATAAGCACATATCTGATATTGACAGGAAAGCTCAAGCCAATTTTATTACTACTTTGTTTAACCTTTACAGAATAAAAAAAGGAGATAAGGATAGTGAAAAATTGGAAGATATAGAGGAAAAGATTCAAGAAAAAAAAGAAGACAAAAGCGACGACTTTGATTACATCAGTGATGTTCGTTGGTTGCTTGAAAAAATTGATGAACTAAAGGAAAAAAAGTAGTGACAAAGCACCAGTGAAAGCACCGACTTTCATCCTTTAACCGCCAAGGGGTTTCAGGGGATTTTCCCCTGACAAGATGCATGTGAAGCTGAAAACTTTGGAGCGAAGCGGAAAAGTTTACAGGGAACATGCAATCTTGCTCTCTCACCACTTCACTTCAATCACCTTACCAACGTCGAATACCACTACATTTTTATAACTGCACAAAGCCCATAGTCATCGTCACATTAATACCACTAAAAATCCGATATAGCCACTTCACTCCAAATACTGATAAGTCATTTTCTACTACCACAAAACCCTGTACTACCACCTTCAAAAATGACGTATTTCTAAAATTTAACTGCCGTGACGATGACGTTTTTTATAAGACAGAAGACTGTCTTTTACACTAAAAAATGTCCCTGACCACACAATTCTAAAGGACGCACCCTCCCCTTTAACAGTCCTCGTCGGTATCATTATCAAGGTCAAAATCGTCAGTAGGAAAGCTGTCTTCTACGGGTTGGTCGAATGACTCATACGGATTTTCAAAGCTGTGGAAATGCTCTATTTCGGCAGTGTGTTCTTGGGCGTTTTGTCTGATAGATTCTATTTCGTCCAATAGGTTTTGTTGTTCATTTAGAGCTTCAATTTGTGGTGAAAATCCCAACGTAGAAAAGCGATAATTGCGCCCGTCCACTGTCACGCCATAGACAGAACCACCGCGTATATAAGTGGGCATATCGGCAGTTTCAAGGGCTTCGAGTAGTTCGTCAAAGGTGTATGTTTCTGCAAAAATCGCTTCTAATTTAGCTTTGATTTCGGCTTTCTTAGAACGTTTTTGAGTGCCTATGGAGAGTTGATTTTCTTGTTCAGATTCGTGTTGTAACCCTTTACCATGCTCTACAACGGAATGGATAAGTTCAGGATATTTCTCTTGTTGATAGGTTTCCATTTCCTGTTTGACTTTCATAAAATCAGACTTAGAAAGCCGATTGGCAAGCCCTGTTTTGTACTGACAGCCTGCAATGCAAAAGTGGACGTGCATGTGGTCAGCATCCTTGTGAATCGTAGCGACAGCGAGCGCGTAAGGGCTTCTGATGCGGATATATTGACGGGAAATATCATTGAGCATGTCATCATTGACGAGCGCGGTATCTTTCGGAGAAAGCGAGATAATTTCATGGTAAAACAACACCATATCTTTACGTGTAAATTTGCGGTTTTGCTGATTTTGTTCAAATTCACGAATCCAATCCTCCATTTCCTGCCCCTTCAACAAATGCTTGACTGTAAAGGGCTGTAATTGCCCGTTTCTTGTTTGGTATAAAAGCTGTTGCTTGGCAAGTTCCGGCTTTTCAAACATGTAGTTCATCAAACCACCAAATGAACCAGATTTGCGAGACATGGACTTGATAATCATAATACTTCATTTTCGATAAATTCTTGTAAAATGTTGATTATCTGTTGTTTGTTGTGTGGATTTTCTTGTGTGAATTGAATTAAAAAGTCTTTCAAAGAGGCGCAATTAGAGGCAGATGTGGTGATTTTTTCAATAGATTCTACCTTTTCAATGAGTTGTGCAAGGTCCGGTTCATAAGGTGTTTGCATCATTTTATCGCCGATAAACACCAATTCAGAATGAAGTCGCGCTATCTCAATTTCCAATTTAGCGAACTTATCGGGATGATGAATTACAGGCGCACTATTGATGTGCGCCCTGACGATTTCAAGTAAAAAACGTGGTATCGAAACGCCGTATTTTCGGGCAGAAGTGTTCAGTTTTTTATGGAAATTCTTTGGAATCGACAAGACAATTTCTTCTTTATTGCCCCGCTTTTCTCGCTTATATTGGCGCATGTAATAGCGACGATATTCCTTTTTCGCTTGTGCGATTTCTTCTGTATCGCCACGTTCCAACACGCCTGATTTGTTGAGGTAACTTTGGAGGAATTGCGAATGCGGGCGATTTCGTCCATTTCTTGTGCCAATTCTTGTTCATATTGTTGTTGTCCGGCTTTCATACCTTCCAAGAAATCAAATGTTTGACGGATACCTGCCGTCAATCGTTCGACCACGCGAGGGCAATATTTAGCCATCAAGTAGCCGACGTTGAATCTGGCGATATACCTGTTATTTGTATCGTTCATCAGAAAGTATTTTGCGCTTTGGACTCCAAATATTCCATTATCGAATCGCGATCATAGAGTATGAGTTTACGGCTCAACTTGGTGAATCTAATGCTGCCCGAATCCCGTAGCTTCTGTAACGTTGTCTTGGAACGTATCCCTAACAATCGCATAGCCTCCGTATCGGGTATCCATAAATCCTTCTCAATATTGTGTTCCGCTTTCAGCCTGTCAACGACTTCTTCAACAAGAGCGTAGAAGGCTTGCGTTTCCAAGCAGATGACTTCCATAATCGATTCGATTTTGAAATAATTGGACTGTGATGAATTAGCTTGTGTGGACTGAGATTAGCCCTTCGGCGGTGAGAAAAGAAGAGAGGTCTTGACTTTTTTATCGTAATGATATGTTATGTCCCTGTTGATGGTTAGACTTTTGTCTTTCCTTGCCGCTGACATTTTGTTGGCGGTTTTTTGGTGGTGGTCTGATGACGGGAAGATTCCTCATCCCTGTACTATTTTTAGTTAGAAAATGATTTGAGGCATTGTTTACAGGTAAATTAGCAACAATTTTTTGAATATATCATGGAAAAAACTGCCATTCTGTAATACCTATTTTAGTATCAAGAAGCAAGCAATATTCTATATTTCTATCTGATTATCAGTTATTTATTTTTGGAGAAAACCTCATTTCAAGGATAATTTATGCTAACTGATTTTTTCATATTTTTTTACGTGCGTTGGAAATCTGAGATATACTTTCACATTTGAGTAGCTAAAATGGAAAATGAAGTGGAAGGTATCCGAGATGATTTAAATTTAAATTTATCGGTAAGCCGCTATTGAAAAATTGAAATCGTACTCGAATGATGGAGAGCGGGAAATAAATGCTTTTGCTTGCAAATGGCTTGCAAATAAAAAAAGGAGTTATGAGAATAAACTCATAGCTCCTTGAAAATCAAAGCGATCTGGACGGGACTCGAACCCGCGACCCTGCTCCCAAAGCAGTGTTTTCTTGTTTTTACATGGTGTTATTTGACCCTAATTGTATTGAAAATCAATAAGTTATGACTAAAATTATTTTGTTTTGAACCAAATAAATCGTATATTTGCTTGCAAATTTAATCGTTTGCAAACAAAAAATACGAGATATGGCTTTTAATGCAAAGATACTGTTAGACAAGAGGCGAAAGAAGGAAGACGGCTCTTATCCTGTCATCATGCGATTGATAATAAATCTACTAATTTAATAACGTCTGGATAGTAGTTAGCATAATCATGAAACCCTATATAGCTACCTATTCTCAGTCATTCAGAAAAATGGAAAAAATCTCTTGATACATTTTCGTAATCATGTAGCCCACCAACGAAAAGAAACGAAATTTCAGAATTCCACTTTACATTAAAAGAATAGCTTTGTACTAATTCAACTACTAGGAAATTACTTTTTACTACCGTCAGTATCTGTTGGTGTCTTTTTTCTTCTGGTACGTGTTTTCTTAGGAGCAGCAGGTGCTTTTGTTGTTTTCATAAGTTCCAGAAACTTATCGGATTGCATCAGTTTATTCATCGCATCCAAACTTGTTTTTAACTCTTTAACTTCTTTTTGAAGGCGGGTAATTTGAGCCTTACATTCAGCTAGGTTTGCCTCATGAGATGAAGATTTTTCTAATGCTTGTCCTTTTATTATGACACCTCCTGCATCGTGCGTACGGGGAACTACAGCATAGCAGACAACTATATTGTCATCGTCCTGTGTATAAAGATTTACCTGTTGTTGTTCAGTATTAATGCTGCTAATATCAACAGGCAAAAATCTCATCGCTCTAAAGGTTTCTCCATTCAACCCCGGTTGATATGTAAATTTTTCAGCATGTACTCCTTGCTCCTCTAAAATATTAGATACATTATCTATATCCTTACCGATTAATTCACTACCTGGGGATGGAACTTCTCTAGGTATCTCAAAATTGTTAAAATTGATAGCCGATATGGCATTATTGATTATATCTCCTGCTAATTTGATAGGGATTGCTGACTGCCCTATGGTTTGTTGAGAAAATCCTGCAAAATCACGGATAGCTTCTATAGTTTCTTTTGGGGAACTCCTATCAACACGCTCCCGCTGGATACCGGGCACATCAACAGGCAACACAATCCCTTCCAGATTATTTTTTATATCAGGAATAGGTTCATCCTCTGTACTCATTAATACTTTTTTACCGCGTAATACCCGAAAAAATACGTCAGGATACTCATCTTTGAAGTAAGTATCGTCAAAACAGAAGCGAAAGTTGCCTTCTGTGCCTGTGGTGGCTTTGTCAAGAAGACGTTGATCATTATCATCTTTATCCCACACTTCTACCTTCATCCCGTAAATGCCATCCTCACTGGCGGCATTGATCACCCGTCCTGATATTTCATAGGTATTGTTATTTGACATGATTTATTTTTTTTATTATTGTATAACTGGTGGTCTATTAGGTGTGTTTTCAGGGTTTGAAGAGGTTTTATCTGTATTTCTTTTATCGCCTAATACCCAGCAGCAGATGTATTCATTAAATAATTGAGTCATTATCTTGCGTGTGGGGAAAACAGAGCGCCAATAATCGACCGTTTTGAAAGTTTTGACATATTTTCTTTTGGTAAAATTACAAATATGATAAACCTTACCGTTGCGTATTTCAACGGTACCCAAATATACTTTATCATCGTCAGTACAATCCGGACAATTAATCAAAAACCGATCGCAGAAACAATCTTTCAAATACTGTATAAAGTGAGATAGTAAATCTCTGTAAGCTTCAAATACATCATCACTATAATTTATCAGGTCAACAGGGGGAGCTAAAGTATAATCAGGAACATTCTCCGGATCAAAAACTCGGTCTATATCAATACTTGTAATTGTATTTAGCGCGGTATTATGCACATATCCCATACTGCCATTTTTGTCTATCGCTACAGTCGCAGGTAATAACTGGACAGGGATTTCAAAATTTTCGTCTAAGTCAAGGTTTTTCGGATTCATTCTCACTACTTTTGATTGTTCGTTTAGGCTGAGTAGTATATGTTCGTTTTTTCTATCTTGACTCGGCAAATCTCTTTCATCGCTCCATGAAGATAAACGAATTTTTCCTGCTATATCTATATCCGATACTTCAAGAAGATTACCACCCTCCAAATCAAAACAGCTGATTACACGCTGTTGTTTCTGCTCCTGCCCCTGCTTGATGTCGTAAGCACCAGAAGCATAAAGTTTTTCATTATAAACATATATATCATCAAGGTTTTCATCTGCCCTAAAGATGCGTTCATCTTTCAGTATAAGTTGATATGTCATGCCGGAGTTAACGTTAACTATTTGGGTAATATTTGTAGCAGAGGATACTCCCACAAATAACTCCTGCCTATCTTCAGTAACAAACATTAAATCAGTCGCACCAAATTCCTGTCCCAGTCTTTCCTCCACAGAAAACGATATTGCTCTCTTCTCTATTCTGAATACCCCCTTTCCTCTTTCTATTCCTATTAATGTATTTTCGCTATTTACTGCCAATCTCGTAAAAAATCTATTGGGAATATCAGAAGAAAAGTTCTTAATTAATTTTCCATCTGCATCGTTTACATCAGCTTCAAGAATGGAAGAATTTCCGCCGTTGTGCCAAACTGCATAAAGCTTTTCTCCATTAGGAGTTAGTGCTATATCTAGCAAGGTGTTAGCATCCGTACCAGCCGACTTAAAAGCCTGAATAAATTTTCTCTGTTTAAGGTCATAGACATAAATCCTGTTTTGCTGACCACTCGTATAAGCATATTGCCCATTAGGATGTATAATCATTCGGTTATGCTGCCTGAGAGGCGGACCAAAAATAGTATCCATTCCATCATCCAACTCATATTCCGGGAAAGGAGTATCATTATCGAATATACCACAGAATGTGTCTCCTCCAATAATACCTTTTAGTTTATTATAAAAGTCGCGTAGTAGCTCATCTTCTGTTTTTTGGGAATTCTCTGTATCTGTACCTGATAAAAATAATCTCCGCCCACTATCAGCACTCGTTATTTGAAGAAGCATATTTGCAAAAACGGTAATTCGTTTATGGTTATCAGTCACTTCGTCTCCATCACCCGAAAAATTCTCGGCAGAAAAATGCCCGAAATTTTCCTCAAAAAGATTGATAATATTTTTAATACAATTATCCCAGAAATCCTTTAATAAAGTTCCCTCAAGAACCTCGTCCCAAAAATTACGTTGCTCATAGGCTTCTACTTCGACAACTGCTCTGCCGCCCGGAGTTCGATTGATGGCTAAACATACTTTTCCACTACTACCTTCCCCCAAATACCCCCCGATCCGGGCTACTTCCACAACACCCACATGTTCTCCGCCGGGTGTAGAAAGATGAATCATATGTCCTTCACAGTCAATGGCATGTCCCGGCTCAATGGTTACGTAGCCTCTGGCATCATCTCCGGCTGTACGATTACATGTAATTTTTAATCCGCAAACTACACCATACCCGTGTAATAATTTACGGTCTAATCGTATATCATCAATACATGGCACATCTACCAATGAAGGAAAATCAGGTCTGCAATCTTCTACATCGACTATTCGATTATTTTTAACATTAATAATAGCTAACTTGCAATAGTGTTTTTTAATTCCTCGCGAAGATTGCGGAATAGGAATACCATCATCGTCAACAGACCATTCTATATTAGCTGTAGTGGTGCGGGCGGGTATTAGCCAGTAATCCCCTACATTATAATTACCCGATGTGAAGTTGACTTGAATACCGCCTTCTATATCCATCCAGCTATTAGGAGTAATCGGTATGCCATCTTTGGTAGCTCCTGTACTTTGGTCCCATCTTCTCAATTTTTGACCCTGTGTATCTGCAATGTTGCCATCCACTTTAATTTCCCTGTTTGCATCATCAATAGATAGGATTTTCACTAATTCAATTGGTTTGAAATTAAGCGAAGTTTCATGATTAATAATCTCCACCCACTGCCCGGGAGCAAAGCCCAATACATGGTCTTTGCCGAGGCTTTCAACTTTTATCGTATCATTACCTTTTATCTCCTCAATTCGGGTAACTATTGAGGCATTATCTCTCGACCATTTAAAATGACCTTCCTTATGAATTTCTATTCTATATAATTGATTTTCAAGTCTTTTATATCCTGAACTTGATTGTATAATGCAAGGGTCGGCATCGCCGTCGGCTGCCGGATTGGTTCTGGCATTTAGCATCACCTGCTTTGACAGACCGGTTAGTTCATTCCACTTTGAGGAAAATTGGTTGCAGGTCAAACCATCTTCTGCCTTTAATAACCTCACCTGCCAGACGGTTTGCAGACGGGTGGTGGTGTCCGCTTCTCCGAGTGCTACTTCTTGTATTAAAGGGTCATCTAAGTAAGTGATTTCTCTTTGCCATGCTTTTAGATACACGATATAACTACCGCCGGTCAGGTCTAAAGTGGATGTGTCTGGTTGCGTTTCCTGGCTTATATCTGATTCCGGCGGGTCTTCGCCAATTGTGCGAATAGATAAATACCTCGGATTAGGGTAATATGGTTGGTCGGAATAAAAAGTATCTGATTTAAGTTCACAAAGCAAACCGCCTATATAAATTCGTCCGGGAGAAATAAAGAGGTTATCATCTCCCACTAAATTAACTTTAAATGCACCGCTTCCCTTTGGCACACCACAATGCCCGATTACATCCTTCGTTTGAGTGTGCAATCTGTATTGGTTGATGTCCACCTGCTCGTTCCAATCGGAATCTAGCAACACCCTTCCTTGCTGCAATTGAACAGCACTATAGTGCTTTTCTTTATCAAATAAACGTCTTGAAATATCACTTGCCATAATGTATTATATTTTTGTTGTTTTGTATTTTCACTGAAATTAGAATTTACTAAGAAGCGTAAAAGATGCCGACTTCCATTCCAAATCTAAGGTATTCATTCAGTCGAGTTCTTAAATTGGCGTATTTGAATGTATAGTATTCTTGATGAAATACGCCCATTTCTGCGCCGTCGTCTGCGCCTTCTGTAATTTCTTTGGCACAGTATTGACTTAGTTGACAATAACCGGCGTCGCCATATTTTAACGAAGTAAAAAGAGGATATACCCGTTTTTCAAAACCGGATAATGCAGGCTGACATCTGAAAGGACGAGGGAGTTTTGATTTTTCGGGGAAGAAGGAAAAGCGCACACATCCTTCCTGAATTCTTTGGGCTTCAATCAAAAAATCTTTTGTTGGAGTGGCATCTTCTTCGGCGATAAAAATCGTATTGGAAGCCAAATTCATTAATCTTGTATAAACTCTCCCGATTACTGTACTATTTTCAATCGACAACCTAGCACCAAAACCCTCTCCCACAGGTGATGCGTAAACCGCGACAGAAGGATCTATTGCATCAAGAATACTATCTGTAATTGTCACATCGGATGCTTCCGTTACTTTGATTATCCCGATAATTGATTTATTGATTTCGACCGCCGTTTGAGTGTTAATCAAAATATTTTCATTCGCACTTGGTACTAAAGTGCAGTGATTGATTTTTAAGGTTGTCAAATCGTCGGTTTCGATTTTACCGTCTATCATTAGACCATTAAGCACTAAGCCGGAGCGTTCTGCACCATTAATCGTGATAGAATTGCTTGGTTTTAATAACGGACGTTTGCCGTTTGAGGCTCTGATTTCGATTTTTTCATCTGTATCAATGTTAATCACTAAGTTCTCCTCATAAATTTCGTTGTCTGTAATTTCTATAATTCCTCCTTCGGCAGGCAATTGATTTATGGCGTTTTGAATGTCGGGAGCGTTGGTGGGGACTTCTATTACAGTGTGGTTTTCTGCTTGTAATTCAAATGAATCGGCTCGTTCGTACTCTCCTCCTCCAATATCTGCGGAAAAACCATAATGATAAGTAACATACAGCGTTCTATCCGGCGGAGGTGGTTGCAAATTCGGCGGTAGCGCTATTCTTCCTAAAACAGGGTCGATGGCAATTTTTTGGGAAGGCATATTTATCCATTGGTTGCTATTATCGGGGTCGTCGCTCAAATTGCAAACACATATCAAATCCTCTAAAGAAGTATTATTATCATTTAATACCTCTTGCCCGTCAAGTTCGAGAAAAATACTCTTATCTTTTCCGTAAAATACTTCTAAATCTTCATATAACTCTCGCCTGCTTATCGGCATGGCTACATTCATTCTTTTGGCTATTTGAGTGGCAGTTTGTTCGCTTGTAGGACGATTGTATAATTGAGTATCTATACCTAAAACATTAAAGGTGTATCTGTTATCATCTATTTTGTGCACCGGGGCTTTGGTTAGCGGGTACGCTTTTATTCTCCATAAATAAATTCCGATGTTCGGGATATTGTATTTTCCGCGATTACTGACAATGCTCCGTACATCTGCTGTTTTGGGCATCTGGTCAAAAGGGGTATTAACCAACTCAAGTATTTGCCAGTCTTTATTGCCTTCCGCAGCTAATGGATTATTATTGATTCGAGGTATGGCAATATTTTGGGGTCTCAAATGATTCATGTATTGGGTAGTTGCCAGTAATTGGAAATACTCTACAATATTTGAATCGAGCTGCGTTGTATCTCTCGCTAATTGTTCGAGTACATGCAGCGTTCCTTTTTGTCGTCTATATTTAATGGTATTGGCGACCTCTGCCCGTTGGCTGAAACTTGTATTGGGTATCTCAATCAGCGACCTGTATCCGACCAATTCTCCGATATAAGGGACGACCCATTCGGCGCAGGTTTCTATGAATAAATCATCATAAAGCTGGTCTAAATTTTCTTCTAATATGCCTACCTCGTCTGCAATGATAGCGATTAAAGCCCGCAGTGGTCCGTACACATCATCATTGTAATCAGGTGCGACGGCACCTGTTTCTTGCTGAATTTGCAGCCCAAGTTCGGCATCCCGAATACGATGTATGGCAGGCAGTAAATGATAAAGTCTTTCTAAGTCGAATTTCATACAGCTATCAAATCGTTAGGTAGTAAATTGATGGTCAGGAGTTCTGCGGGGAGCGGTGTCTCTATACCGGGATTGGATACATTAGCGATTAGTAAATCATTGCGTTTTTGGACTTGTCCGTCAATGTAAAATGTCTCAACATCCACATAGATGACGCCTTCTGTTTTTGATAAAATCGAACTTACTTCGCTTAAAGAAACCGCTTGCCCGAAATTTCTGTTTTCAAAAGAATAATAGGATTTTAATGTAGAAGATGCAGCTTCAATTACTTTATCGGCAGTATAATCGGGGTTAATTTTTAGGTATGCTTTTACGCGAAACCTTTGGGGTTGATAAGACCTAATGATTAGGTTTACCCCCGGAATACTTGCTTTTTGAATGGCATTTATCAAATTGGTATAAACCAAACTTCCGGCATCAATTACAGCACCATCCACTCCTGCAATGGTTAGGTGGATCTGCTTTTGTCTGCCATACCAAGCCCAAATTGCTTTTGCTTTTTTGATTCCGGCAAAAGCTCTGGCGAAATCCTCATAATCTTGCAGAGAAACAATGCGGTCAAGGGTGTAAATCGTCAGATTGGCATTGGCTCTTGCTTCTTCGAGTATTTCCCTATCCTGTGCGCCTGTGGGTTTTTGGGGGTTGGTGACTTCTTTTACGCCCAATGGACGTGTCATTAATTGGGAGAGCTGGTTGGCACGTAACATACCACTTGCGCCAATTCCGGCTCGGTATGTTGCCCGTATATTTTGTTGTCCTGAAGGTAGTCTTGCGCCTGTAAAACCATCGCCGAAGATGACGGTTGTTTCCTCGTTGTCGTTTTGTCGGGTGATGTAAATTCGTTCGTCCGGCTGTTGGTCATACAAAGAAGATACTTCTTTCCATAAGATGTCATTTACCCTTATTTCAAGGCTTGTAGCGGTTCCGGTTAGTGTGTCGGAAGTTGTATAGGTCAAGGGTTTATGTTTTAAGGTAAATTTTTGGAAAGGTTGAGCGGCATTGCCGTCTCCTAAGATTTCCTGTACCGTTTCTCCGTGAGTGGCTGAGGCTACATTGGCATTTATTGTGAGTGTTTTTCGGAAGTATGGGTGATTAAAAGAACTGTCAAAAATGAGTTTTGTATAGCCGTTAATTAATCTTATTTCTTCGATTACTTTAATTTCCGTTGCAATAACTCCTGGCAAATCATGTCTTTCGGCAGTAACTGATACTACTTTTCCTTTTTCCAGATTAGGATAAAATTTTGAAAGTGTTATTTCCTTTTTGTCTTTATCAATTATATCTGATAATGGAACTTCTGCTATTTCGAGTGCTTCGCTTTGGGCGTGTATGGTGATGGAGCGGATAGAAGTTAGATCAGCTACAACTTTTTCTGGAGAGTTTTCGTTTTTTAAATTATCATACCATTGTTTTTGAGGCTTTATAGTAATTTCAGTAGTTTTTGCACTTATTCCATATTCTGTCCGAGGTCGGGTATTGGCTTCAGTTACTTTATATATGGAATTAGAATTCAACAATCCTAAATTTTCGTTAGGTTTTTGGACGGCAATGAAGCTACCCTTTTGTATTTCTTCATATACATTATCTAAATAAATTTTATTGTCTTCTTCATTTAAATTCCACTCTTCCCATTCAGATGCCTTTTTGGGCGTACCATTTGTTTCATAGGTCACTTGCTTTGGTGCACTATACCCAAATACAGATACACTTCTTCTGAAAACAAATACGCCCTTCTTGTCAGTGCTTTGTTCCGGTTCTTTGGGGAGATTCATATTTATCGCTAAGTAATTAATATTCAATCTGAGCAGAAAGAAATATGCTTGAAGTTCTGCCTGCTGCCATTCATTATTTGAATAAGTAGCAGAGACATTCTTATCTAGTGTTTCACCGTGTTCGTTTTCCCATACAGATTTGCTATCTACTTCGGGACCGTTTTCAGGAGTAGAATTACTAATATTGAATATTATTCGAGTAGTATCATTTTCTGAATCAAGGACAACTTCAATAATCTTTTTTATTTTCTGTTCGTCGTCATTAATTAGGATAAGATTACCTTTGGATAAATTATAATCCGTTCCTTTCAAATACAGCGAGTTAGCATCCAACACATCCACTTGCGGCTGTGTCATTCTCGGTTGCATAGCGTTCCATTCAGGTCTTGCTTCTATGGTTTCGATGGTTTCAAAAATTTGTGGTTTTTCATCTTGTCCGGGTACGCTTTGGACTTTTATGCCTTTGTCTATATTGATGGTCTGAATTTCCTCTTTTCCTGATACTATTCCTGAAATGGGAGTCAATACGGTATCATCTACGGTGAAAGCGAGGTAGGTATTTGCCGCTACGCCCGGACGCAATTCATACCCAATCAGACGGGCGAGTTCACTGATTGACAATCGCTCGGTAGCTGTATGCAAATAGGATTCATTGACGATTCGCTCTTGATAAAACGTCAGCACATCCGCGACGGTAGCCCAGGCATCTATCAGCGCAATCGTAAAATCGTCGTTGCTCCGCGTGGTCAGGCTTCTTAAAGCTGCTTTGTGAGACAGGCTTAATTTTGCCAGCAGACTCTCCTTAAATTCCCTGTGCGTACCAATACGATAGGAAACCGCCTTTAAACCCGGTCTGTTTTTGACCTCTACGGGCGTTTCCACAGAAGTACCCGTACAACAATTACAATTATTTATTTCTTGCATTTGAAATGTGTATTCCTGTAATTTTATTTACCTCCTTTCATGACAAAATGTATCAAACCTCTATCTCGAAAATTGGGATTATTATCCAATCGGGCGATTTCTTGTCGGGCAAATTCTAATTTCCCCTTATCTATATTGAAGGCATTATCGGCAAGGTCATCTTGTCGATGAAATTTTGTTATGTTGACCGAATCCACCCCTTCTACTCCCTGTGCCACAGCGTATAGACTGCTAAGGTATAGCGGCTGCCCAAAGCTGAAATTGTCAGGGTGAAAAAAGCCTCTTTTGCTATTAGGCAGCACTTGATTACTAAAAGCCTCTGCCAGTAGATTTCTGATTGTTCCTCTAAAAAAGTTGGGCTTTACGCATACTTCCATTTCAATTTGCAATGAAACATACCTTGGCTCGTCTATTTCCAAGTCGAATCCTGTCATACGATATTTTTCGAGACAGTTTCTAAGGTTATTTTCAAAATTGTGGTCAATTTTTTTGCCGCCCAATCTATCTGCTGTAATAAAAACCGTGCGCCAACTGCCCGTCCATCTAAATGTAGAAGTTGCTTTTTGAATATCGTTATTACACCTTTGAGCAAAGTAATTATAATCCTCCGGCGTCACCGCGCGTTCCTGTGTGCGAAAGGCTTGGGGAGCGTATTGTTTTACTTCTTCGATGGTTTCTGCCTGTGTGCCTCCCTGTGCAGGTAAGGGATTCCAAATTTTCAGGTCATCGGATTGTAAATTGCCAATGACGGAATTATCTGCCGCAATATGTTGTATGCTTGTTGCTCCGACATTTCCCTCCGGTCCGTTGCCGAGCCGATAGCTTGCCGAAAAGCTCATTCCCGCGTTTGGTCTTGCGCCATTTCTGTCATTTCCAAACCTGATGTGCGCCATACCGTCCGATTCCATTTCTACAACAAAATGACGGTCATTGGCTTGGCTATCAATCAGCAAATCACTCATTGGTTGCCATGTTAGTTCGGATTCACTTTCGGTCAAATATATTTCGGGAATCGGCTGCTCCGATGAACGCATTAAGTCCGCCGCAGAAAGACTTTCATCTATTTGAGCTAAGGTATTCCCTTCTGCATCTTTTTTAAATGAAACAGGTTTGGAAAATGTCAATGGAGAGGCTTTGAGCATCGGATTAAATCGTGGCGGAATCATCTTTTTATTTTCCGGTTCGCAGTGATTTTTAGAATTATTATTTGCATATTGGTATCGAATCGCCGGGACTGTGTGGGGTTTTAATGAACTTTCATTTGAGTCTTTGATGGTTCTTCCATGATCGACCAAAGCGATATTCCCCAAGGCTATGCTCACATCTTCAACATAGCCGTTTTCGCCATTATGAGAAATACAAAGAGGAAATTGGAGCGCGTCTTCAAGATGCCACTCGATTTTCGTTATTTCTACTGTTGGTGAATTTTGTGGTGAATCTGCTGAGTCGGAATCGTAATCAATATTAATATCAGTTAAATCAGGTGTGACTTTGGCAAGCCGAACTACTTGATTATGCTTTGGATTTGCATCGCCTTTTTGTCCCGTTTCCGGGCTTTTTATTTCTGATAAAATCAGGAAATCACCAACATTCAAATTGGGATAAGACCCTAATAACGTTGCTTCGGTAGCTCCCCGTGGCAAACAACAACTTTCAGCACCATAAGTATAAAAAGACATTTGATTATGCTTGTGATACAGCTTGACATCGTGCATCAATTCAAACACCAGCGTTTCTTCTATAAGGGCATTTTTGTAATTATCACTGTCTATGGTTATTGCGGTAGGCGTTTGATTTACTTTAGTCAAAAACTGTGTTTTTGTCTCGTTGAATTCTTTTTTCAGTGTATAACCATTAACACCGTCACCGACATGAAGATGCACCCAAGCTCTGGCGTTGCAGCCATTATTTATCTTGTAATCGGCAAGGCGGGCATGACGGGCTACGGAGATTCGTTTTCTGGCGGTTCCCAAGTAGGCTTCTGTGCTGATGGCATCCTGACGATAGCTTAAATAATCGGCGGTATAAGCTAATAGTTCGACTAATGTAATGCCTAAACTCGATGGGTTTCGTTCTCTCCATTCGGGGATTAATAGAGACATTCTATCGAGCATCAATTGCCGAAAACTCGCATAGTCTTTTGCTAAGTAATTAATCTGTGGCGGTGGGGCGGTATCTTCTTCCGCACAATTGATAGGCGTATCCTTACAATCAAACTCGTCGGGACAGAATACTTTGAAAGAGAAGTCAACTTTGGAGAGTACGCTGTCAAAACCTGCGAGTACCTCTTTTACATCGTCGTTGATATTTTTAACTAATGAAAGCGTGTAGGTAGAGAAATCTCCGGGTTGTTCTACTTTGATTTCCAGGGCATTCTGTGGAAGAGGAGGAGATGCCGGAGGAACTGTTGACGATGAAGTTACTTTTATGACTTTCACTTCTGCGATTCTCTCTCCGCCAGTGATTAAAATATTATCCGTTGTTATCGTATCAATATTATCATTTTTAAGAAAATAAACATATAAAGAAGTCTGGGAACTATCTTTGATTTCTAGATAATCTATGCCATTCAGCTCCGGATGAGCCAGAATAGCATCTCTACGACGAGTTGTACAACAAGAGTAAATCAATGAACTTAAATTTAGATAGTCTGAGAAAAATTAACCGTTTGCTGCTCTTTATTTCTGATAATGGTGTAGCTGACCATTACTTCTAAAGTGGCATCTGTATTTCTGATTTCTACATTATTCACTTCAATCAAATTTCCTAACCATTGATTCAAGGCACTTTGAACCAAAAACTGCGCTGTTGCAGCTACTTCAGAATCATTGGACTGAAAAACCATTTGCAACAAACCACTGCCAAAAGTCGGACGATTGACGCGCTCGCCCGGATTCGTAAACAGTAAATGCTCAATCAAATTGCGAATATGCTGATTATAACCGGTAGTCGCTGTTTTGCCCTGATTGTTAAATTGTAAAGAAGATTTTAGGTAGGTCATGTTATTAAGTGCAAGTATCAAGCTCAAGTATCAAGTTCAAGCTCAATAATTAATTCGCTTTCAGCGAATTATGAAATATGAAAGCCCTCTCTGAATCAAAATCTTATTTTCCCATATTTAAATGGCTGAAACTTTGGTTTGCGTTGCTGCAATTGTCAGGGGTGTTCCATTCGGAGCGCATATGGCTTGGCTGTCCAGTAATAAAACGGGTTGTCCGTTGGAGGTGACTCTGGTGGCGGCAGTGACCCAATTGGCTGTAACACAAGGCGATGGCGAACCTGATACATTAAATGGACAGCCTGCTATCGTATAAGGTGCAGTTTGCAAGACAATGGGCTGACCGCTAACCGTTACTCGCGGATTGGGTGCAGTGGGTTGTGCTTGTCCGCCGTGCGCGCATAAGACGGTAGCTCCCTGATGTAGTATGAATCCCGGCATAGGTAAATGAGTGAGTGAATTTTGAGTGAGTGAATTTTGAATGTTCTAAACACTGATTGTCAACATTCTTTCTTTCTAATCTGGCGGTAAAAAATTAATATTTTCGGGAAGTTTACTCGGCGGACATTTTTGAAATGTCAGGCGAGATGATTTTATATTTTAATTTAAAAAACAGATAATTACAAAATTTATTTTAAATAATAATAAAAAAATATTCTACAAGGAAAATTTACACATAACAAAAAAACACGCATTATAAACTTTAGATTGTTTTATAAATAAAGTATTTATAAATATATTTTCAAACACTTCGACGGCTAAAGTCGTCGGTACAGTTAGCTTCATTTTAAATGACACTAATAGCACCTTCGTTGATACTCACGGGTTTTCCCGAAATTTTAACCAAAGGTCCTATCATGTCTATACTTGCTCCTTTTCCGTTGTTGATATATATGCCGCTGTCATTGACGACTATTGAAGCACCTGTTGTGCTTTCTATGATGATTCCGCCTGTTTTTGGAGTTGGTGGTACTGTGGTGTCATGGATAATTATTTTGTTTTGTCCGACCTGAATGACGGCGTTGGGAAAGGCCGGATTGCCAATAAGTGCTTTTGTCGGTGTATCTGCGGAAGCCCCCCTGCGGCAACCGACCCAAATGGGATAATTGGGGTCGCCTTGTTCAAATTCTACCCATACGCCCGCGCCGATTGGCGGCACCATATAAACACCCATCGGGAATCCCGTTGTTCCTGCAAGTGGCGTACAGGGTTCTGCCCAACTGCTTGGTATCAAACTCAATACGTCGGGAATGTTCAGAATCAATCGCCCTCGTGTTTGCGGGTCTATGTTGTTGATAACTGTTGCTCGATATTTCCCAAAAAACTTCTTTTCCATGCTTCAAATTGAAATTGGGGTTAGTGATTGGTGATTAGGATAACACTTTGATTGTCAAATTATTAATGTAAAATTATTTGAGTGTGTCACAAATCGGTGGTCAAATAAGTAATAAAAATGAAAATGTGAATAAAATGAAACATTCGATATCAAAACCTCTTTTAAATGAGACTGTAATGCACTACATAAAGTAAATCCAAATGAAGTACAAATACTGAATGTCTCGTTAGTTGTCGGATAAAGCGGTATGACCCAAAAGTGATGTAAATGAAGGGGTGTTTTGCGTTTACGGAAAGTGTTTGGAGCATTTTTTTTCATAAACATAATAACACATATATTTTTATTTTTTACTTTATATTAGTGTCTAAATTCTACTCGTTTACTCATCTTTTATATACTCAAATTTAAACGGGAACAGTGTTGCGAATGGGCATTAATCCATCGCGTGAAAGGCTAAAGTTTTGTTTGTACGAACCCGGTTTTATATCATGCGTTACGCTGTCCACGTAATACAGACCGTCATAAGATAAACTCGCGCCTCTGACTGCTACGAGTGTTCTGGCTCTCAGCAATTTTCCATAACGCAATACGTCCATTGAACCGCTTGCTGTTACGGATTTGTGTTCTGTACTCAATAAGCGTCCGATAATGTCTCTGGCTGCCTCGTCTGCTTTTTTCTTTGAAATATCATCGCCAAATTCAAATTTTGCCGCAGGCGTTAATTTTTTACTAATCGGTGGTCTCAAAGGATTGATATTGGGTACGGGTATCGGAATAGGTATTTTTTTTAATATAGGGTCAAGAATCGTGTAGGCATAAACCGTTTTGGACAATCCATCTAAAGAAAAACTCATGGACTCGACATTGGTATGAGCATCGAGATTGACGGATAAGGCGGATTGTACATTAGGTACATTTATATCCGGTCCGAAATACGCAATGCTTTGTCCGGCAAAGGGTCCCGGTACGACATAAAATACGTAACCATTTCTTTGCGCTATATTTTGAATGTAAGATTTGTCTGTATCTATTTGAACTTCAAAGCCTTCGGTTGGAGATTTGAAAGTATTTACGAAAGGCGGAATGACTAAAGGGACAACGCCCATCGTGGCGTAAGGTGCCAGACGAATAGGCACTTTGGCGAAGTCGGGCATTGCCGGAAAGGGCATGATAATCTGTACCAAATCCATCGCAACGCTCAAATCTCCACCAGTGACGGTCAGTACCGAACCGCCTGCTTCGTTGGAGGGCGATAGTTCCTGATTGGTGATTAAACCATCCATGAGGACGGTAGGGCGTCCGTTTAAAGTGACGATGATGATGACGCGGGTTTTGATAGGCTGGAAAAAACCTCTGGGCATCAAAGTGGTGATTATCGGAGAGTTTTTTCCTATGGTAAAACTCAATTGAAAACCACTTTGCTCGCGGCTACTGGTGACCTGAACGCCGGAGAGCGAATCAATCACAAATTTGGGAACAGGCGGCGGTTTGCCGAATGGTGCGCCCATCAATAATGTCAAATGGATTCCTTTAAGCATTGGTATCGTTTCCGGGAATACCTTCGGGTAAGGTTATTCGGATTTTAGCTCCGATAGTCTCGGTGAGTTCGTTGGGGTGCATGGCGGCATTGGCATCGCATATTCGCCAGAATTGCTCAGGGTCGCCGAGGTATTGATGCGTGATGTTGTCGAGTCGTTCGCCCTGACTGACGGTGTGTTCTTGCAGCAAATGAAAGTTTTCGGGCGGCGAAATAAAGCGGCGTTTGACGTAAGCCACTTTTCCCTGCCCTTCGGTATCAGTCACTTTTATTTCCAAGCCAAAATAACGGCTGGTCGGAGAAAAATGGCTGCTTTGGATGCCCTGTTGTTGTAGTAAAAATTGAATCGGATCGTTCATAAAGCTGAAGCGTTAATTCCAAAATCATTTAATGAGCCATTGGTGTAGAGTGTCGCCAATCGCTCTTTGGCTTGTTGGTAGTTCATGTAGAGGTTGCCGCCTTTGTGGTCGAAGCCCAAATCGCTGACACTCAGTACGCGCATACCCAAGCTGATACGCGCACGAATGGGGTTGAGATTGACATCAAAGGCTTCTTCGGTGATGTTAAATTCGGTGATGCGGATAGGCACAACTCTGTTTTTGTTCCAGATAAATAGTGTGAGCGGAGCTTCGAGGGGCGTTATTTCGATAGTGCCGGACTGCGCGAGTGTGTTGTTGGCAAAAAGCTGGCTGCTGCTCGGATAGAGTATCATCTCTAATGCCGACATAATAGGCGAAATACCAACTTCGGTGGCGTTTTTGTCGCCGACTTCGAGTTGGTCAGTGGCGTCTATCTCGGCTTCGAGGTTGTAGGTCTCCACAGGTGGTCCGGTCAGGCGCAATGCCTCCGAACGGTCACCGCCCTCTACGGCACTCTGCACTTGCAAACTGCGCGTGAGGTTGTCGGGATTGTACTGCAATTTGATTATCCGCTCAATGTTTGAGTTCTGCGGATTGAGGAGGACAATGCCGCCTTTTAAGGTTTTTGGGGAGCGTGGGTAGCCTGACATGCGTTTGTGTTTGTGGGGGGGTGATGAAATTATGGATTACTAATTTGTTTTCGTCTGCAAACCGTTATTCTGATATTGGGTGACATTGGCTTACCGTTCTCATTACTTAATCCAGCTTTTTCCGAAAATCTCGTATTAATCTTTTATAAAAAATTGGATTATTTTCTGAATTGTACTTATTTAAAATATCTATTACAAAATCTTTTGGTTTATTTGCAACCAGACTCATAATATCGTTAAATTTTTTTTCTCCATTCTGGATTTCCTTTAAAGTCTCTTGAGCTCTTTTTCTAAAGTATTCCGATTTGCAATTAAGGAAATATTTCTTAATCATTATTTCAACTTCTGAAACTTTCTTGGAATTAATGATTCTATTATCTAACTCATTAAACTTTTCAATTTCTTTATTCAATACATCTTGGACTAAGTTTAATAAATCAACAATTGTCTTGTTTTCCTGATTTACTTCTAAACCATAATACTTGATTACAGTGTATATTGTATCTTCCGTGCTATGGTGTAATACCCCATTGAGACTATGGTATGTTTTGATTAATTTTAATTTTAACGTTGAATCCTTAATCTCATTTATGCCTTTCTGCAATAGTTGCAAAGCTTTGTTCTTTTTACCTATTCTTTTAAAATCATTGGATAAGCTGTGAATAATATTAAAATATGCTAATGAGTTGCTTGGGTATTCTAAAGCTTTCTGATAAAATAAAATAGCTTTATTATATTCTTTTTTTTGGTCATAAATCCATGCTTTCCAAGTGTAAAATTCATTTAACAAGTGTAAATCATTATATTCGCCCTTATAAGATTTAATTAATGCATCTAATCTTTTAAGAGCAATGTTGGATTGACCGGAGTTAACCAGAGTTACAATATTATTTAATTCGGTCTGAAATTTTTTTCGTAAGATATTCAAAATATTAACTATTTGAATTATGTAAATTATGGGCATCTAAAAGTTGGCCAAGTACCTTGAACTAAACAATATGATAGACAACTGCCACAGTCGTAGTTTGGTGTATAGTCTGTACAATCAACATATTTGTCTTGACACATCTTATATGTAGTTGCGGCGGCTGCCCATAAAACATCCCAAAGTTCAATAATTTCATAAATGGTCCAAATAGATAAACCTAAAGCTATTAAATCACCAATAGGTAGTGGTCCATCAATTAAGGCTAATCCAGCTGCAGTTGCTCCTCTTACTGCAAACCTCTTTATAACTTCTTTCCAAAATAATGACCACGGTACTGCTGCAGTAGCAGCAGGAAGAACTAAACTTGTTTGTGTTTGTCTGTCTATTTTATCAGAACTATTAACACCTTTTTGTTGTATGGTATGTGTCAATTCATGGGCAAGTAACTTTTTCCCTTTAGTTGATGAAGTATTGTATTCATTTTGATTAAAATATATGTCTGATTCATTGGTAAATGCTCTTGCATTTAACTGTTTACTCATTTGTATAGATTCTGAATTATTATGAACTCTTACATGAGTAAAATCATTCCCAAATGCGGATTCCATACTTAATCTTATTTTGTCGGGTAATGGTTTTCCTTTTCCTTTAGAATTACGAAGTTGGTTCTCTATAGACTTAGCCTGAATTTTATAATTTTTATTTTCAAAAATGGGTTTCTTGCTTATTTTCATTTCCTCTTCTTCTATCTTTTGAAGTTCCTCCTCTTGAACGCAATCATCACATTTATTTTGAACAACAGAAGTTGAATTGGATGCATCCAATTTTTGGACAACCTTTTCAGCCATTGTATCAGCTTCTTGCTCATATTTATCTCCTGGCTCTCCAATTGTTAACTTCGTTTGAATATTGGACGGAGTAAAAAATGGAGATTCAACTTCTTTAGAGCCAGAAAAAAAAGTTTGCTCTCCACTTTTATTAAAAAATGGCTTGGACGATTGGGAATTTGAATGTGCTGCATTTTGATTTTTTAACGTCTTTTTCATTATCTTATTTTTTCAATACTTAGACTTACTTTTTCAACGGTTACCAGCAATGCTTTTTGATTTGTTTTCTACATTCTCATTGAGAGCAGTTATTCTATTATAAGTGCTAAAAGCTATTTGTTTGCCTATCGCTTCGGGTTGGGAGGATTCATTAAAGTTAAATGATTCGCCTACCATTTGTTGAAGATTCGTATTTTTAGAAAATGCTTTATTAGCGGTTAGTAATTATTTATTTTTAGATTGTAATATGGAGTTGCATTGACCTATTGCTGCATAATCCCAGTCTTTTTTATCTTCCATTTTTTCTAAGTCATTTTTAAGTGAAAATATTGTTTGTTCTATTTGTGGATTTAATTCAAATTCTTTTAATAAATCAAGTGTGTAAGCAATCTTCTTTGATGATTTAGAATCGAGATTCGATACTAATATGGGTAGGATTTTAGTTCCTTGTTGGATTATTTTATTTTTACCCTCAATTTGTTCAAGGACAGGTGTTCCCAAATCATAAATAAAACTTTTAGTACCTTCTACTTTATCAAAATATGCATTTATTAGCATTTTTATATCATTCATTTTTATTTCATTTTTATAGTTCTCTTTATGCGAATTACCACACGAAAAAAATAAGTGATAACTTAAGATGCATATTAGTATTTTAATACTTTTCATTTTTTTTACTTTTTTGAACCGATAAAAACATGAGAAACTTTAACTTTAAGAAATTGTATTCCTTGTTACTACACCTCTTACTACTCGAATAGAAGTTGACCAATTTACAGAGGCTTTACCATTTGGTCCTTCGGCAGAAGTAACAAAGTCTCTATCAAACTCAACTTCAGGCACAGCCGTATAGTCAATTGATGGAGGATCTGCCATTGACATATTATAACCATTTTCAAGAAAGTCTTGTCTTTCCGGAGGAGTGTCAAAATTTCTACCTGATTTTGCTATATCGTCCTGTACAACACCTTCTTTAGGATGAGTAACGCCGTCAAATTTTGCCTTTGTATACGTAACGGTCTGTTTAAAAGTAAAATTGCTTGGTTCACATGGTGAAGGGAAGGTAGCAATTAGTTGGACATTGGCTCCAACTCTGGTTCCTGTATCAAAAGTGCCTCCACTCCCCGGATGTCCATAGACTCCTGTTCCTTTTAAGCCTGGAAAATAATCGTCCATTGTCAATCCTCCTTTAAAAGGACCTGATATTATTTTTTGCATTGAAAATGGCTTACAGCTTCCACTATCACTTTCTTCCCTTTGAAGATTTGGATCATTTGAGCTATTTTGAGGTTGGTCTATTATAATATTATCTAAACCATTTGTAGGTAAATTTACTAAACTATTAGACTCAACTTTTTTGAAAAATGGTTCATTAATTTCTTTAGAATTTGAGAAGAATCCCCTTTCACCACTTTTATTAAAAAATGGCTTGGACGATTGGGAATTTGAATATGCTGCATTTTGATTTTTTAACGTCTTTTTCATTATCTTATTTTTTAAGACTTACACTTACTTTTTCAACTGTTACCAGCAATATTTTCTGATTTGTTTTCTACTACACGCTCACCAAGAGCAGTAATACTATTATAAGTGCTAAAAGCTATTTGTTTGCCTATCGCTTCGGGTTGGGAGAATTCATTAAAGTTAAATGATTCGCCTACCATTTGCTGAAGATTCGTGTTTTTAGAAAGGACATTTGAAAGTTCTCCCTGCTGAATTAATCGAACCAACTCCGCTTCCACTGCCCTTCTAATATAAAAAGCGTCTTTTTTAGAAAAGCCGTACAAATTCAATTCATCAATTTGAAGTTCAATATTAGCTTGCATATTCAATTTGTGCTTTGTATGCTTCTAATTTGTTTAAAACTCCATTTTCAAAGTGGTATTGAGGATCATTTAATACTTTTAGAAGGTGTTGCATATCTAACTCATTGTGCTGTTTTTTAGACAATAAGATAGCTTTTTGAGTGATTTCTCTAATTTGTTCTCCCGATAAATTGAGCCTGGATAAAAATTGATAATCTAATTGAGAATTAAAGGAAACAAGTAAACTTTTCCATACACTCTTTCTTAAAATCTCCAAATCTATTCTGGATATTGTTTTTTCTATTTTATCAAATTCACTTATAATAGCATCATAGATATGATACATTTGTATCACACTTCCATTATTGGCTCCACGAAATGCTGCATTTAAGGCAATGTTTTGAATGTTGCCACCCGGAAAATTTATATGAGATAAAACGGCATAGTCAAGCTGCGCTAATTTGGTTTCAGGCGTAAATGCTTTCTTCCAAATAATTGACCGACTTTCAATATCCGGCTTTTTGAAATGCACCACAAATCGAATGCGCCGGAGAAAAGCATCGTCAATCGCATTTTTCATATTGGTGGTTAAAATAGCTAATCCTCTGTATGCTTCCATTCGTTGTAACAAATAACCCACCTCAATATTGCTATAGCGGTCGTGGCTGTCTTTTACTTCGCTTCGTTTTCCAAACAGGGCATCGGCTTCATCAAATAATAATATCGCTCCGCCTTCTTCGGCAGCATCAAATACCCGTTTTAAATTTTTCTCCGTTTCCCCGATATATTTGTTGACTACCTGACTCAAATCTATTCGGTATAAGTCTAAATTCAGTTCATTGGCGAGTACTTCAGCCGACATGGTTTTTCCGGTACCACTTTCTCCGGTAAATAAAACACTAATGCCCAGACCTCTGGAACTCTTGGTGGAAAACGCCCACTCTTCGTAAACCTTTGCTCTGTTTTTCACCTGATTCGCAATTTGCTTTAAAGTAGCGATTTGCTTTTTCGGTAAAACGATATCTGCCCAAGTAGCAATGGGTTTTACTAAGTGTGCCAAGCTGTCAACTTTGGGGCGGGTGTATTTGCAGCACATTTCCCAAATAATAGACCTTAGCTCTAAAGCATTTTCTTTTGATGCCTCTTTTTGATTGTTCCATACCATTTTAATTTCTGCGACTGCATCTAATATTGTTTTGGCACTTAAATTAAAATGAGCAACTACATCTTTTAAAACGTCATCTATGGTATCATCTATATTGCCAAGCAACTCTTTCCACAAATCGAATTGCTCTTTTCTTTCCGGTTTATAAACTTCAAAATTATAATTTGCTTTATTGATTCTATTAATCCAATCACCTCGGTTAATAATTATCAGGCTTTCCAAATGGTTAATAAATTCTACAAACAATTGAACTTTGGTTGCGTCCATTTCGCTCAAATCTTTACCCTCTATATACAATCCGTTTTTATTTAATGCTGCCTCTCTGTTCCACATTTTAGCCAATTGCAGAATCTCTATTCTATTATCCGGAAAGGCATGTACCGGCAAATTGAACAACTGAATACCTCGTTTTTGGGCAATTGAATAAGCCACCATCATCTGGTCGGCGTTTTCTTCTCCATCTAATGTAATTACCATCCCCGGCTTGGTTACTTGGTGTTCAAATACTTGATATAGAATACGATGGACCAAATTTTCTTGTGAAGGAGATAAGCGTTCAGGTACCTTTAAAGGTCTGATTATGTAGTGTAACCGCTCATCCGAATAATTTACTCCTGTAAGATAATGCAAAACAAATTCATCTATAATCAGTTTGCTCTTTATCAGTACTGAAGTGTTTTTAATATGAATTAAGTTCCATTTTCGCAAAGCGGCAACTGGCGATATGGCTTCCCAATGCGCCTCTGAAAGATAAGCCATAGCCAGATTAAACGTTGGGTGAACCAGTTCAGCATGACCTTGAAGTTTGGCTACTAATTCGCCGAACTCCGGTATTAATTCAACTCCGGCACACATCAGTAAAATTTTCCGTTCGAAAGAATTTAGCGCAAAAGCATCGCATATGGTATCCAATGCTGCTTTTTCAGGTAAGGCTTCCTCTGCATTTTGCAATAATTGTACACTGGCTTCAGAAGGTTTAAAACTGCCCTTATCGGAAGCATTATTTTTATGAACATAAAACTCCAATTCTTTCCTTACTATTTTTAAAGAAGCTATCAGATAATTTTTATTGGCTTCTTTCCAACTTTGTTGTTTATTGACTATCATGTTATGGTAACAGTTGGTGTTTGGTAATCGTTAGCAATCCAACTTTCCGCATTATCTACTCTGAGTCGTACCAGATAATCGCCGGCTTCCGCATCTTCTATAGGAATATTGATCGTATTAGAATCAGCATCCGGCTTAAAATTAAAAATATATGATTTAGGCGTAGGGCTTGCAAGTTCATCTAAAAACAAACTTACTTTTTGAGCTTCTTTTATTTCCGGTGTTATTTGAATTTGTAATTGTTTAGTATCTCCCGCTACTTCTGAAACGGAATCTATTTGTGGGCTCAATACAAATGCTTCTGCACTTGAAGTAAAACCTCTATGTGGAGTAGGAGGACTTCCCATATTAAGTTCGTGTATTATTTGTACGCTGTGCAATCCGGCTTTTATATCAGGAACCGGGATAATCAATTCGTCATTTTCAATTTTAAGGAAATTATCATATTGCTCACCACTAATATTTACACTATTCAGGTCTCCTTTAAGTTGCGTTCCTTTAATCACCAAGTCGTAGCCTGCCAAAATTTTCTGGTTATCTATAATAGGTTCTATGGCTGTAGCTCTGGAACTCACTTTAGTAATAACAGGCTGTTTAAAAGGTTGTACATATATAAGTGGTTGCTGTACAGGCAGTGCAACTCTGGACGGTTTTTCGTTTTCAATGAGTACAACGGTAATTTTATAATAGGCACTTTGCCGATGCTTGGCTCCAAAAGAAGTCCAAAGATGGGAAACTTCTTCAGTGCTTAAAACGTCTTGTGTAATTTTTATTTGTTCAATTTGGTTAGATAAACCAGCTACAGAAAGTGGAGGGGTAGTTAATTCAGTATCAATTAATTCTTTTGGTAAAACGCCGTGCTCGTGAAAAACCAACATTCCATAACCTAACAATTGTTCGGCATACAATTCTTCATCGCCAAAGGCAGTTAGTACATAATTTAAATCAAGTGCTAAATAGGGATTGCTCACTCTTTGCCCTTCACTATTTCGGTACGGAAGGTCTTGATTTCTCCATCCGGGATTAGGGTTGGATAGATACATATATAAGTTTAATTGCTTTACTTCATTTGTATTATCCACATCAATTTTGTCTAAAGGCAAGGCAGTTACCGTACCAGTTAAATCGGCAGCAGTTAAACCATTGTTTAAAATTCCTTTTAATACTTGAGTAACGGCAGCAATTGCCCGGAAATTACTCATAAGTTACTTTCTTTTATTTATTTAAATAATCTTCTAAAGTCAACTTTGGCTTGGTTGTTTTTCTGATCTTTTTAGGCGATGCTTTTTGTTGAACATTTGCACGGATTTCTATCTTGCCAATGTTGACTTTGATGGTGGGAAGAGCGGGTTTGTTTTCCGGTTGTTTTTCGTCTTGATTCATCGTTGCAAAGAAGCGATTATTGATTTCATCGGTTTGGTTGATGTTATTATTATTAGTCGTTGAAGCATCCGTGAAATGATTGGCTCTTGAAGAGTTGGTGAAGATGTTGGTCGCTCCGATTTCGCTGTTATTTGCTTCTTTTACAGGTTGTTCTTTCAATGGAGATATTTGTCTTATTTGATTAGAATTCGGTTTGTTTATAAAATTGGTACTCGGTTTTACAAAATTATTTTGAAGGGGTATTTCTTTATTTGGGGGTGCTTCTTTGGAGTAATTTTTATTGATGTCAGTTTGTATTTTCTTTTCTGTTTTAATTGAATTTGCTTTTACGTTGTTTTCATTCTTTGTTTTTTCTTCCGGTTTGGGTACTGCTTTCTGTACGTATTTTGTTATTTTTGAATTTTGTTTTATCGTTTTTTCTTTAAATTCATCTTGAATAACAAAACCATCGTTAGAGTTATTTTCAAACCTCATTTGGGGTCTTGGTTTTACATTCTTTTCCGGCGAATGATGTCTTTCGATAAGTTTGTTGATAAAATGATTCATGCTTGTATCATATTTAGATAAATCTGCCTTCTTCGGTTACTCATATTCAGAATGTCTTTTTCCGACCATTTGAAAGCATTGGCAAGTAGATAAACCTCTTCCAATATTTTCATTGCCCAACTGTCTATCTCTTTCCATAAATAAGTCAGAATATCAAAATTCATTTCCCACTGATGCCTACATTCAGGGCAATTAAGACCAAGAGATATATTGGATAGCGGACTCACTATTTCCATTTCTTTACCTAATGACTCAATGATAGTTTCAGGGAGTTTTTGCAATGAAACGGGTTTATCTTGTTTCTTTATTTCCAATAAACAATTACAAAGAATTTGCTCTGAATCGGTCAGATGTAAGTCTTCGCTATTGGGCAATCGATACAGAATTTTGTAGTCGTCTGTCGAGAAATGAAATTCTGCTTCCTTATTCAAAGGCAAAGGAGGGATAGAAAATTTTTCAATATTCATTTCCCACTCTACCTGCTCATTACACTGCGGACAATTTGCTGTATTGATAAATCTATCGCCAAACATCCAATACCTCAAATAGAATAACTTGATGTCTCTTTCTTCGATACTCCATTTTTTGACGACTTCCATGTTCGCCGACGGAGAAGCCGCAGTGAGTATCGAACAAGCCTTTTCAATATTGGGCTGCCCAAATCCGTTTTCCCAAATATGTAATAACTCTGTGGAAGTAAGCGGACGCATGTGTTTAGGTTTACTGTGGCTCTAAGAAACTGGGTTCTGTGGGTTCTGTGACCGCATAATCTCTTTCCCAACCTTCGTTTTCTAATTTGATGCTTTGAATGGCAACTGCATTGGCATTGGCATCCAATTCGGGCATAGCATTGTATTCTGACACCCAACAACGAAATATATTATAGGCGATTACTTTCTGACCGGCTTCGTTGTATAATTCTATGGTGATGTCTTTTCGGAAATCCTTAAGAGATACTTCTTCTCCCGATCCTGCACCATAATTCCAAACCTTATTAGCCCACTGTTCAAACTCCACATCATGAGTGACACCGCGCTCTAACATAATCGCGTCAAACTCGGTTCTTCCCGGAGATTTTCGGCTGGAGCTTGGGTCGCCTCCATCCCGATGACTTACGACTTCGGTTGTTCTTTTCAAAACACCTACCTTACTGACGCCCGCTACATATTTGCCATCCCACTTCAATCGAAATTTAAAGTTTTTGTAGGGGTCAAATCGGTTTGTATTAACTGTAAATTGTGGCATAATTATATTTTTTAATACAATAATAACTCATTGTCTATCAACAAAATAATTGATAATATTTTGTTAGGGTAATTTTATATAATAAATTTACCCTAATTTAAATTTATCGTTCATCATTTGGCAAAGCCATTAACATTTATGTATCTATTTGTCCTGCCATTTGTTGAAATTTAATCACAACAAATTCTGCGGGTTTGAGTGGCGCAAAGCCGACTACGATGTTTACGATACCTGAATTGATGTCTGTTTGAGTAGTGGTTTCCGAATCACATTTTACAAAGTAAGCATCTTTCTTTTTGCCCTGAAATGCGCCTTGTCGATAGAGTCCATTCATAAATGCTCCAACATTCAGTCGAATAGAAGCCCAAAGCGGTTCGTCATTTGGTTCAAAGACGACCCATTGCAAACCACGATACAAACTTTCTTGTAAGAATAATAACATACGGCGCACTGCCAAATACTTATACTCATCAGCGAGAATATCTGCGCCTCTCAACGTTCTGGCTCCCCAAACAACCCTACCGATGCCGGGAAGGTTTCGCAAACAATTGATACCCAATGGGTTCAACTGACCATTTTCCAAATCATTGAGATTTGCCTGTAAGCCGACAATACCATTTAAGCCAACTTCTGTTCCGGCAGGCGATTTCCAGATGCCACGTTGGGTATCATTTCTGGAGATAGCTCCTGCGATGATACCGCAAGCGACAAAAGTATCGACCTGATTTTCGCTTAAAGGGTCTTGTTGGAGAACTCGTGGGAAGTATATGGCTGCATTTCGTGCGGCGGTGCCGGAAAAGCCTAGACTACTTAATCCATTCTTAGCATTTTCAGTAGCACTGCTTTGAGTAGTTCCCCAATCAATAGGAGAGTCTACTAGTAAGATAGCTCTTTCTTCATTACATATAGCTAGGGCGTGGTCATAAACTGCGGTGCTTGTGTTCGCCCCTTTTGTAGGGTCTGAACTACGGCTAGGGGGAGGAATGCACAAAAGGTTGAATAAGTCTATTTGTTTTAAGTTATCCAAGCCAGTTTTGTATTCATCGTCTGATGCATCTGTTCCATCATTTCCGTTTTCTAGTGCAGGTGGCGAATCATCTACTGCTGGAATACCTGCTGGGTCTCCCATAACTACCTCAGTCTCAATTTTTAAAAGCGTGGAATAATTTTCTAAAACTTTGGGAAGATATCTGGTCTCATCTTTATCAAAGCTTACGTTCAAATGCTCTTCCACTTTTATATTTTTCCCCTCAGCATCTTTTTGATAAACGATTAGGTTGAAAAAACCGGTGGTTGGTGGAGTATCGTCATCGTCAGGTGGAGGGGCGGTAGGATCCTCTATATTATGATTAATTCCAATGCTTAGTTTATTTCCCCACGCTCCTGCACTTGAGGCTTGAAGGATTGCTAAGTCAGCAGCATCTGCAGCATCTTTTATTGTCAGTGTTGCAGCTACTGCATCCTTATGAATACGAACTATAACAGCCAGACTTCCACCATTCAGATAAAAATCCCGAACGGCATAGCTCATCGTGCTGTCTTTCCAAAGTCCTCCAAACTTGCGTTCAAAATCTCCAAAACTGGTTATAGTCACAGGTACGTCAGTAGGTCCTTTTGCAGCTCGACCTATAAAAGCTGTAATGGAAGTAGCTACAGCCGCAATTGTTCGGACGCCACTCGGTATTTCCTCGACATATACGCCGGGATATGAAAGTTGTGAAGGCATAATACTAAGTTTTAAAGTTGAAAAATATGGAAAGCGAAATGAATGATGTGAGCAGAAAAAGTGAGTTGAATTTACACAGCTTCGCTTTCTCAGTCCCATAAGGGAAAGATTGAATAAGAAAAAAGAAATGATGAATTCAGACAAGTCATGGACTTGTTAAATTTTTATGTTTTTTGCTCGAAAATACTAATTCACAGGGATTAGGCAGTTGCTCTCCTTCGAATAATTTCTACATCCTGCATCGCAATTTCAACACTCAAAAATTGGTCGATACCATCAAAGTAAAAGGTGATTCTTGATTGTCCCTTTATTTCTTGAACATATCCCTCCCAGTCTTTCAAAGGACCTCTGACAACTTTTACTCTATCACCCTTTGTACAACGGTTAGTGTGTTCAATAGGGATACCGCCGACAATAATAGTTTTTATTAATTCAATATCTTTTTCATTGATTTTGTACGGTTTACCTTCGAAAGAGACAATACGAACAAATCCGGGGATATAGTATAAATTTGATAATTCAGAATCAATAGTTCGAACGAAAACGTAGCTGGGCAGCAAGGGGATTTCAACTGTTTTTACTCTATCACTCCACACTCTTTCCTCCTTTATCAAGGGGAGAAAAGCTTCGATGCCCAACTTCTGGATACGGCTATATATTTTTTTTTCGAATCTACATCTGGTGTAAATGGCATACCAATTATGTTCTTGAGATCGTAGCATGACGTAATTATTTGATTTTAAAGCTATTGTGGTATAAAACTTATACAATAAGGCTTAATTTATTGCTATCACATTTACATATGCCATGCAATATAGATATTTTATTTTAAAATAAAGAAAATACAAACTATTATTTTTATTATTTCTATTTAATTTATTGTTCAAGTATAATTTTCATATCAATAATTACTCATGTGTGATAATTTTACTAATCTCGCACCCAACCAAAGTTATGTGCCATCAAATTTGCACTGATTAAGCGTACTGATGTGTTGTTGCACTGAAACGGTGTACATTTACCATTTATCATTTTTGGTCAATATTGGATGTCAGATGTTCGATGTGGCTGTCTATCTGCCGTAAAAACCGTATCTTGTGCCGAAATTACATCAAGACAAAATCACCACAATAAATTGACACACAACAAGAACCACCACACCGCAGCCATCCAATCCCCCGAACTCGAAGCCTTTGGCATCTTCCATGCCGAGCGCACACACGCGCCACGCACCTACGCGTCTTACATATATGAGCAAATCGTAAAAATGGCGATGCACCTCCAGCGTATCATCAAAAGCGAATTTGCTGATACCCACCGCTACGACTGTACCGATGTCGAAGATTTTAAGAAAAAATACAAACGTTAACACGACCTCATCACCCAAGCCCAACAAGACTCTGCCTTTCCCGAACCCACCTTTTTCGTGGATAGCCAAGACATTTACCGCTATCATACCGAGACTTCCCACCACATCATTCCACCCGATTCCGACCCCGCGACCAACGATACCTACCTGCTCTTTTTTTCATTCAAACTACGTCATCTCCAACCTCAATTTTTACTCAAATTTCTTGCGTACCAGTCAGAAGGCTACGGCGCGGGATTCGATGCCTTTCTACGTGCCTATCTGATAGAGTGGGAGTCGAAAGATTTGATTAAAACGTCAATGGGGAAAATCTGTAAAGTCTGGTTGGACGAGAAATTGGATAGGAAGCAAAGCAAAACACCCCCACCCAAAGCACCGCCTGAAAAGAAAGACCCGACTTTTTTAGAATTATTCAAACACAACGAAGAACGCATGAATCGTTTTTTTGAATTGCTAAAACCGGATATGCTTGATGCGATAGACGATGACGGAAATTGGAAATACAACAAAAGAAAAAGTAGTATCGTAGCTTGTTTTGAGGCTTTGATAGAATTGAATTACATCAAAAGTCTCAATAACAAAACGCAATTATAACGAATTGTCTCTACCAAAATAACATTCACCGCAAATGAGAAGTTGTTTCGCAACAATCATAACCCCGATGACTATAATGATTTTCACTCGTTTTTTCAAAAACACTTGTCTTAATTTGCCAATTTTTGCCTTTTCTATTACAATCTTTTACCGATAGGTAAACGCGGTAATGTTCGGTAAACGTTTTCTCCTTCTTTTGTGTCATCGTTTTCACTTAAAAAGAAAATAATGACAAAGAAAATATTAACCGAACTCACCGAAACAGAAATCCGCGAACTATTCCGCGAAGAACTCCATCAGGCACTCGCCAAGTATGGCAACGCTACGCAAAGCAACAAACGGCGTATCGTTTCCTTCGTCGAAGGCTGCAAATACGTCAGCATCAGCACATCGCATGGCTACAAACTCACTTCGCAAGGTTTGATTCCACACAGCAAGCGCGGCAAATACATTTACTTCGACTTGGAGGAACTCGACGCATGGATGCTTGCCAACAAAGTCAAAACCGTCAACGATATGCAGACGGAAATTGAGGATTATCTAAAGAAAAACGCCAAAGGATGAACACCACACACAAAGCACCACAAGCGGATATTTCTTTGGAGGATGTAGAACGCGAAGCCGCACAATTTACGGCATCCGACGATACGCCAACCGACAAATCTGGTCAGTCCGACAATACACAATTTGGTATTTTTCAGGTCAAAACAGCGCAGCAATGGATAGAGGAAGCCAAGCTTCGCCCAATTCCCAAAATGCTATTTGATGTATTTTGGTTTGAAGGGGAAATTTGCATTCTCTTTGCCGATACCAATTTGGGTAAATCCATCCTCGGCGTACAAATCGGCAATTCTATCAGCAAGGGCGAGGCGATACGGGGCTTTTCTGGTGTTAGCTGTGGAGTTCTTACACATCATTGACCTATACAACCGCAGGGATGAAGGAAAGGGTGAACAGGCATGGAAAGCCTTTGAGCGTAGTATTCTCCCGATGCTCAATAACTCTGTTCATCGGATTGATTACAAGTCAAAATTGTTAGCTTTAGCCCAAAAATATGGTGTGGCTGAAAGTACACAGGAGGAGTTAATCAGGCAACCGCAGTTCTATAATGAGGGTATGGGCTTCTTCTTTTCGGTATATAACGAAGTTTATAAATCATTTGGAAAAATGCTATTTGCCTATTCGCTTCGTCAGACGCGGGTGAACGATGTTGAGCTGTTTATGGCGTATCATAAAGAGCAATATGGTTACTACTATAATTTTCGCAAAGTAGCCAAGAATGAGTTAATGGAATACAAAGACATCATCGGCGAGGTGCAATATGAAAAGGCAATGGGCTGGATAAAAGCACAACAAGATGCTTTCAACGCATCTGGAGACAAGTTGTGATTTTTGTAAGTGAAAGAAATTAAATAAGATGTCCCATAATGCGAAGTATTTTTTTTGTCTAAGGATTTTTTGAAAGCCGCACATAGCCTTAGCTACGTAAGGATTTCAAAGGATTCTTAGACGGAAAAAAGACGAGTATAATGGCACATGTTATTTAATTTCTTTCACT